>JAAHTH010002021.1_pt1 | contig 16342 bp, 24 predicted proteins | sample 6116091 | NCBI WGS metagenome assembly JAAHTH01 (sample SAMN13939990, study PRJNA603662) | sponge metagenome | isolation source: marine sponge | host: Mycale hentscheli | place: New Zealand | collected 2006 | reverse complement strand
CCTTGCCGGGAATGTAAAGAATAGTGCCATCTCCAGTCTTTGTCGTATGAACATTATTACTTAGGTCATCGAACTTTTTGGCAAACTTGATAGCTTCTTCTTTGCTTGTAAAAATATGATCTTCCATAGGGCCAGCCTTATGAGCCTTGGAGCCTCTTACAGGAACCAACACTCTACCGTTCTTCTTATATACTCCCCTTCTTTTGAAAGTATAAATTTCTCCAGTTTGAGGGTCTTGGTATTTATATCCTCCCATCCCAGAGTAGCTCTTCTTGTAGTGCTGAGGACCTTTTGTAGTTACGACTTTCATATACTCTTCATGGTTCTTGCCGGGCATGTAAACAGTTTTGCCATCATCGGTCTTATGAGTATGAATTTCATCCAGTCCAAGCTCTTTTGCTCTCTTCATCGCTTCTCCCGGATTATCAAATACATCCTCGTCTCCCTCTCCCATGGAATATTTTTTCTTATCTCCTGCGTCTTCTGTCTTCTTCTTTTTCTTGTAGCCGCCATCTTCAGTTTTCTTCTTCTTATCCTTAGTTTTATAATTCATTCCTGCACTACTCTTCCTTGGATGTCCTTTTGGAAGAAGGTCATTATCTTGCTTATAACCAGCATTCTTAGGACGACCATTTCTCAACAAGTATAAGAACGCGTTAACTCTTGCTATAGCCCACCCATGACGACTCATCTTAGGTGCATGGCTAGTAGAGTATGCTCCAGCGCCTCTTCTATATACAGCTTTTAATGCGCCAAGCGTTGCTTTAGATCCCTTGTCTTTAGCATTGTGCTCTTTGACTTTATTCTCCAGTTGTTGAGTTACTTCTTTACTAAATTTAATACTCTTGTTTGGTTTTTTAGCACTATCAGGTTTGTTCTTTTTAGAACCTTTTTTCTGATCTTTCTTTGGAGCAGGAGTTCTTCTGGGATCTTTAGGAGCACCTTGAGCTTTTTTCAATTCTTCCTGACTTGGCCTGCCTTCTTTTTCAGTTTTAGCAGGCTTATATTTTTTACCCATACGCTTTTTCTTTCTGCGTATATTCTCCCATAATCCGGGTCTCTTCTTGGCTATATCCCATTCTTCAGTTTCTTCTTCGAAGTCAATATAGTCTTCTTCATTAGGAATTACGAAGTTTGCTTCGCTTAATTCTTCTGTGAAACCAGTTTCATTGAAAAATTCTTTAATTTCTTCAAACATTATAAAATTACCTTTGCTTCGCCTTCTAATAAATATCTCGGACGACCACCATTATCTACACGTTGAATTGCTGTGTCGATACCAAAGTGATCGAATAGAGTTGCCTGTAAGTCTAGTGGACCCACAGGGTTTTCAATTGGATTATAAGACCTATCAGCAGCGCCAATAGTTCTTCCTGTTTCATATGCACCACCAGCCATCAACATTGGAGTAATAGCAGGCCAGTGATCTCTGCCAGAATTGGCATTAAATTTAGTTCTTCCAAATTCTCCTGTGACAACTAAGAGAACCTTTTCACTCATTCCTCTGTCGTCTAAGTCCTGTAAAAAACCTGCAAGAGCTTTGTCAAGGGGAGGAACTTTTCCTTGCATTGCTTTTGAAATATTACTGTGCATATCCCATCCGCCATAATGCAATGTTATAAACTTAGTTCCATTCTCAGCTAATCTTCTAGCTAGTATTAATTGTTCTCCAATATCCTTAGCTTTAGTAGAACCATACAAAGCTTTGGTTGCTTCATTTTCTTTTTCTACAGCAAATGCTTCTTTAGCAGAGCCTAGAATAACATCATAAGCTTGCCCCTTATAGAACTGAACAGACTCAGCTCCTTTGCCGGAGACGCTTGCCGCATCTAATCCTCTGAGTAAGTCTTTTCTTGTTGAGAATCTGTCAAGTTCAACTCTTGGTGTGAGATTGTCTTTATTGGACGGATCAAATGGTTTAAATGCTCCACCCAGCCAAGCACCTTCATCACCTTCAATTTTACCTTGCTTAACATATGTTGGTACTCCATTATTTGGATTGTTTGCTCCATAAATAGCTGAAACAATAGAACCAAAAGAGGGATATTTTGCAATTGATGTTGTACTTCTTTCTGGATTATAGTGTCCAGTCATCATAAAGTGAGTCCCTTGTCTATGGGAAGAATCTTTATGACTAAATGAGTTTACTACATTCAACTTTGATGTATGTTTGGCTAGCTCAACCCAGTCTGCACCTAAAGTAATATTAGTTTTTGCATCATGTATAGCACCATTAACTGGTTGCCACTCTGAAGGAACTGTATCTTTTGGTGCATGGAATGTTTCAAATTGGGTTGGCCCTCCTCCTAGCCATATCCATACAACAGTCTTATCCTCATAACTATCCTGAGCTGCTAAAGCATAGTCAGACAGCCCTACAGCAGACATCCCTACACCTATAGAACCTACTCTCAAAAAATTCCTTCTGTTAAATACAAAATCTATCATTTTAAGTACCTAAAATTAAGTCTTTATTGGTTTCTATTTCTATTATCTCTAGACCATTTGCCTCCAATAACTTATACACCTTTAGATCATCGTCAGATGTTGAATTTACTTGATTCCCTCGTTCAATATACCATTTTTTAATACCATTTTGCCAGAGAAGCTTTGCGCATCTGTGACATGGAAAATGAGTTAGATAAACCTTAAGACTATTATAAGATTTACTTATTATATTAGATACCGCATTTTCTTCAGCGTGCACCATGAATGGGTACTTTTCTGGCCTTTTATTGGGTAATTCTAAGTCACGTAGTCCTTTTGGAAAACCATTGTACCCCATACTGACTACATTGTTTTCTTCGTTTACAATGACACAACCTACTTTTGTTTCAGAGTCGTGACTTCTTATAGAAGTGAAATAAGCCAATCCCATAAAGTATTGATCCCAGCAGGGTCTATTGAGCATAATAAAAAGCCTAAGAAAATAAAAGTGAGGCTGACCAGTCCAATCTTATTGAACCAGCCAACCTCCGTTGTGGGTGGACATACTTCCTTTTTAGGAGGACTATATGGATTAGAAGTCATCCACCAAAGTTCCCACGGAATATTCTGTTACACGAGTTTCAAAAAAGTTCTTGCATTTCTCTAGATCAATAATTTCACTAAGCCAAGGAAATGGATTTTGAGCATCTTGAAAAGGAGACTCAATGCCTAGATTTGATAGCCTCCTGTCCGCAATAAACTGTACATAATCAATAAACATATCTGAGTTTAGTCCTAATATACCTGTCGGAAGAACTTCTCGGGCATAAGCCAGTTCAAGTTCCATGGCTATCTCGATATGTTCCATTGTTTCTTTTTCGAAGGCCTTAGTCCAAACTTTCGGATGATCTTCTCTGATCCTATTGATTAACTCAGTCCCAAACTTTATGTGTAAGCTTTCATCTCGTAGAGTATATTGTATTTGCTCTCCGATTCCCGGCAGCTTATTTTGTCTATTAAAAGACAACAGCATTGCAAATCCAGAAAAGAAGAAAATTCCTTCACATATAATATAGTATGTTATAATGTTACGAAGAAACTCTCTCTTTCCTTCAATTGTATTAATATTAAAGTCTGGTCTGTTAATATCTGTAGTAATGTTCATCAAAAAATCATCCTTAGCTTTTATGCTAGGAATAGAACTGTATGCTTGGTAGACTTTATTAATATCTAGGTTTAGTGAATCGCATACATATACAACAGTCAAATTGTGTAGACTCTCTTCATATGCCTGACGTAGAATGTACTGCCGGCACTCTGGATCTGTAACAAACTTAAATATTGACAGTAGTAAATTGTTTGCAACAAGAGATTCAGATCCTGCAAAAAATCCTAAGCATCTCTCGACTACTAGTTTCTCATCATCTGACAATAAGTTAGATTTCCACTGTTCAATATCTTTTGCCATAGAGATTTCAGTTGGCATCCAATTATTTGCAGCACCGTCAATAAACAAATCCCATGCCCATTTATTTACATGAGGTAAGATTTGATTAACTGTTGCTACTTTATCAGATATAATTTGTTTACTTTTTTTCATTTTTTATAAGTCTCTTTATTATCTGTTCTAATAAATCTTTGACTTCCTCAGCTTCTTTTGGCTTAAGTTCTAATATATATTTCATTGGAGATGTCGAAGACTGTCTCGATTCTATAAATCTCATTGGCAACTTTCACAATCGGGATCTAATATGGAACAAGCCTTTGCCTTATTAATTATACCAGATTCTTCTTTATTTTGTGCTTCAGACACTGTAGACTTTTCTAGCCTTGTAGCGGCCTTACTCCTTAAGTAATAAGTGGTTTTCAAACATTCTTCCCAAGCTAACATATACATGTCATTTAAGTACTTAAGACTTTCATGTTTATTATATAGATTCAGTGATTGACCCATATCTATCCATCTCTGACGTGCTCCGGCAGCTTTTATTAAAGTCTCATAGCTCACATCAAATGCATTTTTAAACTCTTCTTTGAGGTCATCTGAAAGGCCTACAAGAGCAGTAACATCTCCATCAACACTCTTCAAGGCATCAATCAATTCCTGCGACCAAATACCTTTCTTCTTGGCAAGTGCTACAAAATGCTCATTGACCATTGTAAACTCACCACTTAAAGTCGAGTACACATAAAGCGCTGAGTAGTCTGGTTCTATAGACTGTGAACAACCTTGAATGTATGAGATTGTGGCTGTAGGTGCAATAGCCATCACATTGCTATTTCTCATACCATATTCAGATACTAGATCTCTTACTGACTTCCATTCTTCTAATGTCTCATAAAGAGTATAATCCTCTAGTACACAAGGCGTTTTAACTCTTGTATTTTTTAGTTCACAATAAGTATCTATAGGAAAGTTTCCCTTGCTCCATTCTGAGCCACCAAAACTAGGATAACTACCCTTTTCTTTAGCTAACAAGGCCGATGTCTTAATCGCGTGCAAGGAAATAAACTCTTGGATCTTACCACATAGATCAATAGCTTCTTGGGTATCATAGTTAATGTTGAGCTTATGCAACACGTCGTGAGTACCCATAACTCCAAGACCAACAGGTCTATTTTTTAAGTTCGAATTTTTAGCTTCTTGAGTAGGATAAAAGTTTAAATCAATTACATTATCAAGTCCACGAACAGCCACTTCTACTGTCTTCTGTAATTTTTTCCAGTCAATTGTTCTAATCTTAACATGATTTGATAGATTAATGCTTGCAAGGTTACATACTGCAGTTTCCCCAACTTCTACAAGTTCTCCTTCATTATAAACACTTGGTTTTGTATGTAACAAAATCTCTGTGCAAAGATTTGATGAATGAACAACTCCTGCGTGTTTATTGCTGTATCTTATATTAGAAGGGTCTTTGAATGTGATCCAAGGATGTCCAGTTTCAAATAACGCCTTTAGGCATTTTTTCCATAGGTCTTTAGCTGGAATCTTAGCAAAGTTTTCAAGCTCACCATTCTCTGCCATTTCTGAATATTCTGCATATGCTTTACTGAACTCTTCTCCATATAGGTCGTGTAGCTCAGGACATTCATGCGGATCAAATAGATACCAATCTTTCTCTTCTTTTACTGAGTTCATAAACTCATCGCAGATCCATAAGGCTGTATTCATATCATGACAACGACGACGGTCATCACCAGTATTCTTTCGCAATTCTAGAAAATCTTCTACATCTAAATGCCAAACTTCAAGATACGCACATCCAGCACCTTTTCTTTTACCTCCTTGATTGACAGCAACTAAGGTGTCATTGAATATTTTAAGCCAAGGAATTAGTCCCGAAGAGTTACCATTCGTTCCTTGAATGTAAGATCCCGTACCCCTAATGTAAGACCAATCAATTCCCAAGCCACCAGCATACTTTGATAGTCTTGCTTGACCATGAATAGTTCCAAATATACCATCAATAGAATCATGAACAGTACTTAAATAACATGATGAAAGTTGAGACCTCTTCGTTCCACTGTTAAAAAGCGTTGGAGTAGATGGAGAATATCTAAACTCAGACATCATATTGTATATCTCAATAGCTTTTTCTTCTTTATTTTCTTCATTGAGACAAAGACCCATCGCAACACGCATATAGAAAGACTGAGGCGTTTCCATACGACGCCCCTTCAGGTGGATAAAATAACGATCATAAAGAGTTTGAATGCCCAGATATTTAAACAGGTCATCTCTTTGTGGGGTAATTGCTTCTGCTAATACTTCAAGATCATAAGATAGGAGATCTTTACTGAGTCGCTCTTGCTTGACTAATTTTTTTACATTTCCAATAAAGTGCTTTTTATATTTATCTTCAAAATCATCTGTGACAAACCCTTCTCCAAAAACTTCTTTATAGAGATTATGTAAAAGTAACCTTGCTGAAACGTAAGCATAATTTGGCTCCTTTTCAATCTTGGAGCGTGCAGACATAATTAGAGCCTTGTCTATTTCCTTTGTTGGAATTTTGTCATAAATCTGAAGGCTTGCATCTAAAACAATTTCACTTACAGAAACATTGGTTAAGTCTTCACATGCCATCTCAGCACAAAGATTTATCTTATCAAGATTAAGATCTTCTAGTCTTCCATTACGCTTCTTTACTTTTTTCATTCTTATATAGTCCTCGTAGATGTTATACTCAAGATACTTAATTCTACCTTACAATCGTTAAATTTTGACTTCTACATTATTTTATTTGTAGAAAAAAGCTCGCCTTTTTAAGGGCGAGCTTGTTATTGTTAATAGCGACACTTTTTTTAAAACCTTTTTTGATTTGCTAAAGGTAAAAATAAATAAGATCCAAATCACGAAAAAGGTCTTGGTGTCTGGTCGGTAGTGTGTCGCTTTAGCGAATTATATTTTATATCGCTCTTTTATGTCCGACCGTTATCGTAGTTATACACCGCATTAAAGTTGCCTATTGTTCATTATTTATTTTTTTCTGAACGCATGGACAATAATCTTTTACTGCGACTTTATACTTAGGATATCTTATCTTTACAAAGCCTCTACCATAGCAGAGTTTGCACTTTCTACTTGCATTCATTTGTGCTATCTTTTCATCAAATCCTGAAAGCATTTTTAATCCTTAAAATCTAAACTGAAAAAAGAAGCCATGAAATGGTCCGGGATAAATTGGCATTGGCTGTATTACTACAGGAGGCTGAACAATAACCGGAGGATAATAAGAGGGGACTCTGTAATATCTAAAGTGTGGGTTTACAGGCCTATAGTAGTTGTAAAAGCCAAAACTGTGTTTTGGTTGAACTCTTGTCTGTTGCACTTCGGGTTTAGTTTGAGGTCTTTGCCAATCTTGCTTACCAAAACCTTGAGGACGCTGAATAGGAACGCCGAATCCTTTTGGTAGCGGTTTTGCTTCTGGTACAGTCTTAGCTGTATTTGGCGCTTGTGGTCTTTGAGGTGTAGGTCTAGTAAATTGCCTTGGTTGACTACGAACAACTTCGGGTCTATTAGGCGGTTTAACTACTTTTCTTTGCGGGGGCTCTGCATTTGCTACAGCAATTCCCATTACAAGTGTTAGTAAAGTTAATAAATATTTCATGTGTTTCTCCATAAAGAATAAGGTATACCTATTAAACTCCATAAAACAAAAAAGAGGACAAAGAATGTCCCCTTTTATGTAATAAAATCCGTTTTATTTTACTCTGTAGGTCTTACAGAATCACCAATGATCCATGCGACTGCAATAGCAGCGACGGTATTTGCGGTTTCTTCTGGAATCCCCAATACTTCATTGAGGCAAATTACTACAACAGAACCAACTGCTGTCCAGAATCTGCGAGACTTAACCACTGCTTTCAACTTCTCTACCATATATAATCTCCTTATGTAAAAAGTTGTTATGTTTAATTATACTTTATATGTCTAGTTTTTGTCTAAGGATTCGTTAATCTTTTCAAGAGTTTCTACAATTTGTCCATGCCTTTTATCTTGTCTGGTTTGGACATCTTCAATTATATTCTCGTAGTGTTCTCTCTGTATATTGAATTGATTAGTGAAGCTATCTTGCATTTCAGAGACCTGTTTCTGGTGACTTGGAAATACAACTTTAGTTGTGTACCATAAATACCAACCAAGTAAACCTGTTGCGGAAATAGTTCCCCATTCAAAGTTAGGTATTGCTTCTCCTGCGGCTACTAGAAATGGAGGTAAAAATGCTAATAAGGCTTTCATTATTATTATCGCTCAACATGCTAAAAAAAGAGAGAGGGGTAAATCTCTCCACCCCTCAATCGTAAACACTTTACCACAAGTACTTGGGCTTGTATCCAGTTTGTACTGGAACTTGACCAAGGACATACTGCAGTTCACCCGGCTCAGCTGAGGTCGGATTAGCTGCGTGGTCAGTTTTGTTTCCATCTAGATCGCTAGAATCGTCTGCACTAGCACCAATATCCCATCCGCCAGATTCAACAACAGCAGGATCAGACGACCAAGTTCCGCTGTATTCGTTCCAGTTTCCTGCACGAACACCAGTCTTGTATAGTCTGACTCTCATAGTTGCAGCCTGTAGTGGGCTGTTCGCGTCGTTTGCTGAGTCACTTGCACCAGCTAACAGCGCATTATTGGAAACTCCAGCAATCGTAGTTGTAGCTCTAACAATATTGTTAAACTGCGTTTGTTGGTTCCAAGTCCCTGCTGTTACAGTAATAAAATTATTGACACCAGAAACAATAGTAGTAATTGGGTTGCCTTCACCCAACGAATTTGAAGAAAACTTAGTAGTTTCTCCAATATTTCCAGCAGCACGGATATTACCTTGATCATTATCCATACCACTAGGAACGCCATCTACAAAAGACCCTGTAACGGGAGTAGATGTAATATTAGTAATAAAACTCATTTTTATAACCTTTTCTTATAATGAGTCATTACGAATCCTTTAAATCCTAACAAGTGTAATCCTATCCTAAATATTTTATACACTAAAACTAGAGAGTAAGTTAAGCGAATAAAGTCTTAAACCAAAAATTTTAGAATTTATCGCAGAAATATATTGTTTTTTGAGCCATATGTAACCATTAGAGATTACATTTATATTTGTTTTTTCTTCAATGGTGTGAGAGATTAATAAATTATCATATATATCATCATTATGGTAACCTGAACTAGGAATTATATATTTACATCCTGTGTCTTGTATTAGGCGAGAAATAGCTACGCAATCTCTAGGAGTATAAAGACTATAGTGCATAATGATTCTTAGAGTTGCGCCATAATCATCACAAATTCTCTTGTGAGTAGATATTTCACTAAATATTTTATTATATTTCCTTTCTTTTATTAAGAATGGATTTAGTACTAGATCAATAACATTGGCTTGAGATTTTAGACAGGACAGTGTTTCATGCTCCCTAAGTTTCTTATCTCCTGTTCCATTAGGAAAATCGATAGCACACGCAAATGATGTATCTATTCCCGATATATATTCTCTAATATCTCTGAGAAGATACAGCGGTAAGCAAACTGTGTGATAGTCTTGCTGTATTGCATCGAAAACCTGTCTTCTTTGTTTATCTAAGTCGTCGAAGTATGGTCTGTTATAGTTGCAAAATTCTAGATGCATTATTAACTATCCTATCAATTGTTTCTAAACCTTTTTGTCCTAAAACTAAGTCGCAAAAACCATACCTTATACTGTCTTCTGCAGACATCCACCAATCTTCTTTAGATTCTAATTTTCTTCTGATATAAGATTTGACCTGTGATTGTTTCTTGCCTTTAAAAAAATCTCCAGTTGTCATACATGGTTCGGTATACATTTGATAGGTTCTAGACCTTAAGATAGTATCCCATTGCGCTCCTGATAGCACCTGTTTATATGTACCTGAAGTTGATGTGAATCCTTCGTGTATCATCCAGTCACAATTAGGCATTGTTATTCTTTTACCATTTGGAAAAGCTGCCTGTGGTATAATTGAACCCATGGATGCGGCAATACCATACGATATAATAATGAACTTACAAGCACTGTATTTGATAGCATCATATATTACCATTCCATCATACCAATTCCCACCGATAGTGAACATGTGCAATACTATTGGTGAGCTGGATGCATTTTCTAGAATTCTTAGGTTCTTTAGAAAGTTACCAGCTACCCTACTGTCTATTTCAGAGTCTTCCGATTCTATTCTTTGTAGAAATATCTCTCTGGTCTCTGGGATGTAACCATCAAAATCTAAATCTATATCATTTTTCTTTATCATAATGTTTTTAGAAGACAAGACCTTACATCAGACATAACATTTCTATCAATAAAAAGCTTTGCTACGGCTATCCTAAACCTATATGGAGTTAGGACATCTATAGTTTCTACTCCCTCTACCATTCCTATAGTATCTATATGAGACTTTAATAATTTAAAGTTCGTATGACCAGTCCAAAATTTAAAATAGTTACTGGCAAGTGACTGCTCAGTTAATGGCATCATACCAAATGGGGTCATTATAGTTTTGATTGACTTGAAGCCTTGCATTCCTTCTTCAGCTAATTCTTCATATAGAATTTCTTCCTCTTCAGAAAATTCGAATTCCATAGACTTCAGTTGTTCTATTAGGTCTTGCTCTTCTTGTAGATCTTGTTCATAAGCATCAACCCATTTTTCCCAGTAAACATCGTAATCTTGAGGATAGTCAAAATTTTCATTCATAACAAACCTTTCTTATACTTATTTAACGTAGTCAGAAAATTTGAAAACGTCAGCTGGCTTTATTGCCAACCTGTCTTTGCTTTCAGAGTAGGTTTCCTTATTAAGTATCCAGTTTAAAAATAAATCTTCAACAAAAAGTCTTCTTTCAATATCACTCACAGACCAATCTTGATAAGCGTCTGTAAAATATTCAGATAAATTTCCTGAATTTAACATATACAATATAAGTGCTAGATTTTTAGAACATTCATCACTGACTTCATCAACACCAACTACAATATTGAAATCTCCCGTCTTTGAATTCAATCTTATCTCTATTGTAGCGGAAGCCTCAGAGACATACATCTCATCATCTTCAATCGAATTTATCTTTTCTTCGACTTTGCTTTTTGTAAAAAAACTTTTTAGTATTTTAAAACATTTCATACTATATTATACCCCGTATATGGCAAGTTATAAAACTTGACTTATGGTTTTTGTTTCTGTATTTCATACCATAGAAGACCTATATTGGCTAATGCATAGGCAAACCACATAAGTGAATGTGGGTAATCTTTATCTTTTATGCAGGATATTGATGCTATTGTATAACATATGGATGTTATTGTTATTGCACATATGGCATACATTACATCTTATCCTTGTCAAGAAAAAACCATCTTTTATAGTGGGCTGTGTCTATGTTTGAGTCTACATTAAGTAGATACTGTAGGAGCTCATTAATTGATCCAAATATATGTTGATGTGGAAGCATAAAGAATAGCCAGTTTGGTGCGTTTTCTTTCCCTTGCTGGCACCATACTAACACTGGTTTCTTTTGACTATTAGCTGTAACTATTTCTTCATAGGTTCCGCAAGCATGGACATCAATATCTATTGAGGCTATTACAAAGTCAGAGATGTCAACACATCTTAGATCTAAAGTTCTAATAACTCTATAATCTTCTCTTATTTTGTCAAATCTACCCTGTTCTTTTAACTCTTGTATTTCTTTTCTAACATGTTCATCTTCTATTCCTACCTCTATTGGCTTATCACAAGGATCAAATACAGTAACCCCTAGACTCTTAAGCATAGGGGTTATTCTTTTCCTCCATCCAGTTCCGCCATCAGGAACCCTGTCCATAGCTCCCGCCAAGTATGTTCTCATACCATCTAATCTATTCATTTTCCTGTGCTCCCAAAACCGCCTTCGCCTCTTTCTGTTGACTCTAGATTATCTACTTCTTGTACTACAAAGTGAGGCACTTCTTGGATTAGTATCTGTGCAATCCTATATCCTCTTTTCACTTCAACTACTTCATTGGAAAAATTAAATAGACAAACTTTAATCGGACCTCTATATCCTGAATCAATTACACCAGCGAACCTATGGACATCATTTTTTACCGCCATTCCCGACCTATCCCAGATAAGTCCTGCAAACCCTTCCGGAATAGCTATAGCAATTCCAGTGTTGACTAATGTTGATGAGTTCGGCAATAGAGTTACAGTTTCATCTGAGTATAGGTCTAGTCCTGCATCGGTATTATTAGCTCTCGTTGGAACCTTTGCTGAAGAAGATAGCTTTTTAACATTAATCCAGTTAGTCATTTATTGCTCCTGCTACATGTTTAGCTGTATTAATCCAGTTAAGTTTTTGTGCCGATACTATTCCATGCTGGTTCAGTATTGTACCATCGGTTTGCCAATCTTTGTATAGACTCCTTAAGGATTCTACAAAGTTATCTTTTAGATCATCAAGAGAAGCCCATTCTCCGTCACCACCCTTAAAATAAGTATTATCAATAGCTTCTTCAAGTTTAGTAGGTTTGAATTTTATACTATTGTCTGCTGTGCAAAATTGAGTGTGGGATGCATAGTCTGTTGTTACCACAGGTTTTCCACATGCCATCATCTCTAGAAGTTCCAAATTCCATCCCTCTGCCCTACTAGGAAAGAAGCCACAACTAGTCTGGTTCATAATTTGCGCAAGCTGCCTATGGGTTGGTACTCTGTCAAGTAATTTTACCCTGAAGTCTTGGCGATAGTAATCATTCCACTTCTTATTATACTCGGGCGATGCTACCGGATTTTGAGTCATCATCCAGAGTTCTACGTCTTGATTTTCTGGAAATGCTTTTTGAAATACTTCAAGTATAATATCGTGTCCTTTTCTTATTTCCCACTTGCCGCAGTTAAAGATTATGAACTTCTTCTGTGGTGTATTGGTAGGATAAAAAACCGTATGATCTACCCCAAGAGGTGCAACATAAACTTTGGTATTTGGAACTTGATTTTCAACTATAGATTTAGCCCATTCAGATGAAACAATAATCTTATCACATTGTGATAAATGGTGTCTCTTGATGTCATTCATTTTATTCAATTCAAAGAATGAGTAAGCTATTAGATCTCCTTTTCCTACCCTCTCTGCCATTCTGAACTCATGAAAGATTTTAAGACATGGTGCAGTAGCATCGAAAGATTTAGGAGAATTTTGCAAAAGTCCTGCAAGCAGGTTATATTCTTGTTCTGACTCAAAGTTTGGATTTCCTAAACTAAAAAGAGAGACATCAAAGAATTTTGTTAAGAATCTAGACGTGTTTTTTGCCGCTACCCCATAGCCTAGAGAGTTAATAGGGGCCAAGATATTTAATTTATTCATAGAATCCTTCTTCTTCATCTATGACAATGAACCATAATAATGCGTCCATTATATCCATTTTAATTCCTTCATAAAAAAACCTCTTTTTGTCAGGAAGAGGCAAACCTGTTTTTAACTAATTGTAAGAAGTCTGCTTCTTACTAGAATGGCATATCCTCTTCAGAGGATGCAGCGGCTTTTTGTTTCTGCTGCTGTTGACCACCATTCGAGCCACCGGAGGATGGGGTGAGGTTGATATTCTCAGCAACAATAGTAAGTTTATTGCGCTTTACACCTTCATCTGTTTCCCAAGAGTTCAACTTAAGTCGTCCTTCAATCATTACGTGACGACCTTTTGTTAAGTATTGGGATAGCGATTCTGCTTGCTTGCCCCAAAGGGTAACATCTACAAAAGTCGCTTCTTCTTGACGATCTCCAGCCTTAGACCAAATTCGATTTGATGCAACGCTTACGTCTGTAACGGCAGTGCCATTCTTTGTTTCACGAAGCTCAGAGTCTCGGGTCAATCGACCAGTGATAATTACTTTATTTAGATCACTCATAGTTTAATCCTTATGATGATACAGTCTGTAAAATTCCACGGTAACGCAATGCTTTGCGTGTTAAACGTCGTGCGTAAGTTGTACCGTTGGTGCGAACGAGCTTACGAAACTCGCCTGCGTAATCTGAAAAGGCAAAAGCCTTACGTACTGCTTCTGTTGATAATTTTCCTGTTGCAAAAGCAGTCATTGTCCTCTGGTTTTTCTTCGTAGAAAGAAGAAGTCCCCAGTCTGTGGTGTCCTTAGTTTTCATATCCTAAAGGTCTCCTAAAAATAAAACTAAATAAAAATAGTGTTAAACGTTTTTTGATGTTGGTCACATTCCTCACTTAAATTATACTCAAAGAGGGTAGAAATTGGGTCGTCGTGTATGATATTTTTTGAAATTACCAAAGGTTTTCCATCATATTTGATTTGCACCCAATCATGTCCTTCTTTTGAGATACAATAAGAATGTCCCTTTTTCAAAGGGGAGTAATCATCAGTCATTAAGATAAACTTCATCTTGATGTCTCCTAAGATATTATAAAACTAAACCGGCGAGATTGTAATAAAAAAAGTCGAAATATAAGAAAAAAGGCTAACCTTTTCGGATAGCCTATTCTAAATCTTCTTTTTCTAATGCTTCCATCTGGAAGTGCTGCTGTAAAATACTATTTATGATATTAGCTGCATCATTATAGTCTCCAGTATGATCTATCAGTGTCCTGATAGCTGGAAACTCCTCCATCAAAGAATCCAATATATTTTCAGATAGTGTTAAGTATTCCATCTTAGTGCCGCTGTTACCGCTACAATTGTTTTGATGTCATAACGCTTTCTGATCATGTATTCAGATAGAAATTGTACATCTTCTTCAGTTAGATTCTCTTCAAATTGAGATGCCTTCTGTTGGAACTTCTCTGGGCCTTCAATAGCTATACCTTGCTTAATAGCTTTTTTCTTAGCATTTTTGCCAATATAACATTTGCCAGTATCGCCCCATTTCCAACCAGACTGCTTATCTTCAGAGCATTTTTTGAGAGGCATTTTTTCTCCTTTAATTGGATTTCCTATATTATATACACCACTTAAAAGTTGATCTTTACTGTGTTTATAGGAATAAAAGTGGAGGTGGGCGGAATTGAACCGCCGTCCTGTATTGCCTCTGTAATAGTATCTACATTATTAGTTTATTGTAATCACACAACAAACAAAGTTATCCGATTATCGGAGTCAGGCAGTTTACTGCCATCATATGTATTTGATTCAAGTACATAATCTCTATCAGAATTATCTGAGTCATCACTATTTGGTTTACAGGGCTGTGATACCCCTGCCGCACTAAGCGGCTAGTGAGAAATTCTTTTCTGCACTTAAAAAGTTTGAACGATTTTTTAAGTAGCCATTCGTTCAACTACTTAATGCAACTATTATTTTAACAACCAGTCGAACCCTATTCACCCCCTTATATATTAAAAGTTAATAATCTGTGATCCATTATTTTCTATATTTATAGATATATACTTTGACTTATATTTTTTCTTTAATTGTTCTTTTGTCTTGGAAGATTCCATAACTCCAAATATGAAGCCTGAGCCTCCAGCACCGAGAAGCTTTCCTCCAATCATACCACATTCTAATAATGTGCTGTGCATTTCTTGTACGTGAGGAGAGTTTACTAGCTTTGATAGCTTTTTCTTCTGAATCCAAGTTTCATTAAGCAATCTACCTACTCCATCTATATCTTGTTCATAAAACTTTTCATGAGCTTTATAAGATATTTCTAGTATTTTTTTCTTTGCTTCTTCATTATTGTTATTATTTATCTCGCTTGCTATCCTAAAAGATTTTCTTGTCTTGCCAGTATATAATAATACAGACCTATTAATGAACTCCTCTTTGAATGAGTCGCTAACTGGAAGAGGTTTGACATCGAAGTTGCCATTTTTGTGAATGTTTATAGAATTCATCCCTCCATATGAAGCCCAAATCTGATCCTGTATCCCTCCCGGCTCATTAAGAAGTTTTCTTTCAATGAATATGGCTTGATTTGCCAGATCTCTTTTGCTGGGCGATTTATTTTTCGATTTATAGATGCATTTCAACAAGCCAACTATAAATGCAGATGAAGAGCCTGTACCTGTTTGTGCGGGCAACTCACTCATGTTGTTTATATCTACACCGTGTCTAATCGACAAGTAGGTCAAGACACCTCTGATACCGTCATGCTGTATTTGAGAGTTCCTATTGACTACCTCTGTCTTTGAATAACAAAGCCTAGATTTGTAAGGTACAATAGATGGTGTCTTCCTGTAAGAAATATAATTATATCTATTAAACGTGAACCCTATAAGCATAGACCCATACTTCGAGTAGAAGTCTTCATAGTCGCTACCTCCTCCAAATAAGGAGATCCTAAAAGGTGTTTTTGATATAATCATCTATTTGTTCCAGAAAAAGTTCGTATCCATCACCAATCTTCTCCTCCCAATCATTCATAGATGAGGAGTTAACATAGTCTG
>JAAHTH010002019.1_pt1 | contig 16354 bp, 9 predicted proteins | sample 6116091 | NCBI WGS metagenome assembly JAAHTH01 (sample SAMN13939990, study PRJNA603662) | sponge metagenome | isolation source: marine sponge | host: Mycale hentscheli | place: New Zealand | collected 2006 | reverse complement strand
GCGCGTTTGACTGGGGGTCAAAAGGTCGGAGGTTCGAATCCTCTCAGCCCGACTTAGAATCAAAACAGCTCGTTGCATTCCATTGCGGCGAGCTGTTTCTCGTTTGAGTGCAGCGACTTACGCAGACCACGAAGCCCAACACTGTCGGTTCAAACCGGTGATACATTGCGGGCCACATAACCGAATGACTGCTGTAACCTGCTGTCACATCGAAAGTGACCGCGTTCAAATTCAGTCGGCACTCTTCCTGCTCGTCACGTAGGTTGAACTTCTTCTCAGCGGGCAGGGCCTTCTGAACGGTTATACGAACCAGCCCCGTTATTCACACATGTTGAGGCCGATTGATTTGTGGTGGATGGGTATCAGGAGCATTCGCCCATGTTGCTTGTACGCACTCTAAGTCGTTCATAAGGCGTCCAACTGGCGGAAATTCACTCGCGCCCGCTGGTATAATCGGCATCGATCCCAAGCAGCAGTTATCATCAGGTCAGCCGGTCGTTCTTGATGAGGTCATTTGCCCGTCTCACGACTCGCCTTGGGCACCAAGTTTCGTTCGGTGGCGCCCCGATCAAAGCACGAAAGTGATCTGCCCATGAGTTATTCCGTTCTTCAGCGATGGATTTTGTTCGTTATCGCGCTGGTGGCTTCGGCAGAGCATTCGGCAGTTGCTAATAGAAATCGAGATGGCGGGTTTCTGAAGACCCATTGCGTGAAATGCCACGGCGTCGATAAGCCAAAGGGCGATGTTCGGCTGGAGCAGCTCCGTTTGCCTGTGAATGGCGACAACCACGAATTGTGGAAAGAGGTCGTGCAAAACATCCAGCGAGGAGACATGCCGCCAAGAGATGCTGAACAGCCGACCGATACCCAACGACAGGCTTTTCTTGCAGCAATCATTCCGAAACTAGAAAAGTACGCAGCGGAATCAAGTGCGGGACCTGATCCTTTCCTGCGTCTTACGAACAGTCAGATCGCGAACAGTATCCAGGACTTGTTGCAAACGCACGAGCATATTGCTGACCAGTTGATCAGTGATCCGGTTGATAAGCACGGTTACTCCCGTCAAGCCGAACTCGATCTTTCGAGTTCATACCTACAGCTCTATGCCAGGGCGCTCGAGCAGGTCGTCGAGCGGGCGATGCCGGACATCGAACCGACCCAGCCAGATGTGTTCCGCATCGTTGGCAATGATTGGGAGAAGTGCCACTGGGCAGGCGATAACTATCTATACGTAGGGCACCGGCGGTTGTACGAAGGGCCACAATGGATCGGCGATGATTTTGAGATCCCGATTCCACCTAGGCACGAGTACCGAATGTTCCTGCGTGAAAACAGGAGCAAGGGCAGATTCCGCATCAGGTTGACGTTGCGCAATGAACCACCCAAAAACGGTCAGCCGCGCACGCCTCAGGAAATCGGCGTATACATGGATCAGTCTGGTAGCCGTCCTTACAAGTTGGTGGAACCGATCACCGTTCCCGCCCAAAAAGGCCCGCAGCACTTTGACTTGTTCGGCACATTGGAAGATCACCTCGGCGTGGTCTCCGATCCGATCGTAGCTGAAGATCGAAGCCCCGGTTACTGGCTGAAATTCCGAACGCTTACGATTGTGAATCACAACAAGCTCGAGGGCTTTCCGCTACCTGCGCGATTCATGTGGACTGAACCGATCTATCTTGTGCGGCCCGATGAACAGTGGATCAAGGCTTTTGGCCATACTCCCGGTCTAATTCCTTCAGCCAACGGAAACAATGGCACGCATGGCAACGAGGCCAACGGTCCGGCGGTTTATCCCGAGGCGATGAAAACGCATGGGTATGTGGTCATCGAAAAGATAGAGTTTGAAACGCCGTTCTCTGACACATGGCCCCCTGCAACCGTCCAACCGTTCCTGACCGAAGGGAAACTGGACAGGAAGGAGATGCCCAGCAAGTTGAAGTCTTTCGCAGCAAAAGCCTGGCGCAGGCCACTGTCCGAAGCCGACGCGATTCATGTCGACAGGATATGGGCGGAGGAAATTGCCGCTGGCAGCAGCGACCTCGAAGCACTGCGAAGCTCGATTGTCACGATGTTAAGTGACCCACGTTTTCTGTATTTGCGCCAAACCAATAACTACGACCTAGTTTCCCGCTTATCCTACTTTTTGTGGGATGGGCCACCGGATGCACCGTTGACCGCACTGGCCGGTGAGCATGACCATATTGATGATTCCGTGATCGAACAGCAGGTCGATCGGCTGCTTGCCGACAAACGCGTGCGGCGATTCAAGGAACACTTTGTAGCGCAATGGGCCGATTTTGCTCGCTGCGATCAGATCGCGGTCGACCCGAATTTCTATCCTGCATTCAAAGATCGTGGCCTGCGAATCAAGGAGTATATGAAGCAGGAATGTATCGAGTTTTTTGATCAGGTTCTCACTCAAGACCTGAGTTGCCTGAGCTTTCTTGAATCGGATTTCGTGATGGTGAATGAAACGCTAGCAGAACATTACGGCATTGCCGGCGTTTTCACACCCAGATTTGTGCCTGTTGCCGCACCTGATCATCGAGGTGGCGGTGTGTTAACACAGGCGGCAATCTTGCTGGCCCATTCCGACGGTCAGGATGCGCACGCGGTTAACCGAGGAGTTTGGATACGTTCGCGACTGCTGGGTGATCCCCCACCCGACCCACCTCCAGATGTGCCTTCGCTACCGGAACCATCCAGCGATGGCGAAACCGGTGGCCCGATCTCGGTCAAGAAGAGATTAGATTTGCATCTCGAGACAGGCACAGCTTGTTACGACTGTCACAAGGACATCGATCCATGGGGCATTGCTACGGAAGGCTTCGATGCGGTAGGACTGCCGCGAAATTCAATCCGCAATGCTGGTCCGGTCGTCAAGAAAGTCGAGATTGACAAAAAGGAAATCGACGGTTTGTTGTCCTTGAAACAGTTTCTCCTCAGACATCGCCACAAGCAATTCGCTTACGGATTCACGTGTCACATGCTTTCCTATGCTCTGGGTAGATCTCTTACGTTCCGTGATGAAAACACTGTGCTTGCGCTTCAAGCCGAGTTCGAAGCAAGCGGATACAGAATGCGCAGCCTGATCAAAGCTATTGTCACCTCTGATATTTTTCGACAAGGTGCACAGATGACGATGAAGTCACGTCAATAACAGTGGGTGATGCAGAATGACAATGATGGCAGAGAAAATGCACATTCACCGACGTACATTTCTCCGTGGAACTGGTGGAGTAGCGCTGAGCCTTCCGTTGCTCGAATGCATGGCGCGTGATGCTGAAACGGAGATGCCCAAACGGATTCTGGCGTTGTATGTCGGGCATGGTTTTGCATTGCACGGTGATTGGAGTTGGTACCCAACTCTGGTCGACGGCCAGATGCGGTTTGGTAAGTCAATGGCAGCCTTCAACCCGTTGACCAAACGCATCACGGTACTGCAAGGACTCGAACATCCCCAGTGCGTGAGTGCGGGTGGGCACAGCACGGCTGATTCGTTCCTGACCGGCAGCAACCCCGCCGCAGCGGTTAAAAGCCCGTCGCTCGATCAAATCGCCGCGATGACGCACGGGCATAAAACTCGCTACCCGAGTCTTGTGCTTGGCAATGAAGGCGGCTTAGGTGGTGTCGGGAGATCGAACACACTTTCTTATAATCAGTTCGGTCGTGGCATTCCTTCCTCGAACAACCTACGTGGATTGTATGACGCGATGTTCAATTCCGATCCTGCTTTGAGGAAAAAGCAGCAACAACGATTGAGCAAAGATCAGCGCCGTGTCGATCGCGTTCTGGAGTCATACCACGAGATGAAACGCCAGCTTGGACGCGACGACTCGCGAAAGCTCGAACACTACATGCACGCATTGCGGGATGTGGAGAAAGAAATTGAACGCATGGAACGCTGGACGGCAACACCCAAGCCACAAGTACCCGCGGATGGACTGGCACTCGACGCCTCCGTAAAGGATCCTGCGACTTTCATCCGCACGATGTACAGCCTCATCTACCTCGCATTCAAGACAGATTCAACCCGTTATGCGACATACATGCTTCAAAGCATGAACAGCAGCAAATGGGACAACATTCCGATCACTCTTGGTCTCGGTGTCACCCACCACTTGCTTGCGCACAACGCGGTGCAAGGTGGAGTGCATCTGGAAAAACTCGGGAAGTACGACAAATTCCAGGCAGACCTTTTGGCTGAATTCATCACGAAGCTGGCAGACACATCCGAAGGCGATGGCACGATGCTCGACAACACGATTGTGCTGTACGGCAGCAGCAACAGTCAGACGCATGTCAACACCAACTATCCCTTGATGTTGGTGGGCGGCGAAAAACTTGGCCTCAAACATGGTTCGTTTCACGATCTCGGCGAAACTGCTCCGCCACTGTCCAATCTCTACCTAACGCTGATAAACGCGTTGGACGTTCCAGCCAAGCAATTTTCCGACAGTAACGGAACGACTTCGGAAATCATGGCGTGAACCACAGACAATCACCAACTGACACGGCGAACGGCGAATAAGTTGGAATGCACCCCAAGCCTGCGGGACAAAGCTAACTGTTGCAAAACAGAAAGCTGCCGTGGCTGATGACGACGAGCTTTTCTTCTCTGATGCACCGTTACCACCCCGGAAAATCCAATCGGAAATGAACAGGTTTGAAACGGTAGGGAGTAATCCACCTCGCCCAAAGAACAGCACTCCAAAGGCTCAACCATTTCATCGGCTGAAGAAGCATTGCCTTAAAAACACAACGACGCGACGATTCCCGATGCCAAATCAACACTAGCGAGCAAGGCAAGTCCATTCAACCAAATCGCAGGTCAAGTTCAGCAGACATTAGGACAGGTGTTCAGAGATGGCCTGCACATGATTGGCCACGCGTTTCGGAATTTTGCCGCTTTCCGGTGTTCATCCTGACGGTACTCGGTTGCTGATGCATCTACGCACCGTTCCTGTTGCACTTGAAATTCGGTGCCCCATCGAGTCAGCTTTCCGGAACCGCAGATCTGTGGCTGGTTATTGCATCGATACTTGTACCTTCATACGTATTGGCATTTTCTGGGCTGACCGTTCTTGAACTAATCCATCATATCGAGGCGGCAGCCAAAGCTTGTGCATGCTACTTTCGATACGCTGCGAAACAACTTTCTCAACGCCTTGCCGATGATTCTGGTGTAAGCAGCATTGCGGTTCCTCCTTGTAATGCTTTCAGCAATTTTTTCCAAGCGTCGTAATGATCACCACAACGAAAAATTGAGCAACGAAACATGGTACGGACATTTGCAGGAGGCAACGTTCCCTTCTGTTCCTTGGAGGATCTTTTCCGCATGCTTAACAAGAATCTCCGACGCTTGTTTTTCTCGCTCTGCCGGCGATTGAATGGCTCGCTTGCGGGCCATTGGAAGCTACCAAACGTGGGTGCATGGCCTTGCCACAACATCTAAGACATTTTGCTGCAGGCTTTATTCTCTCCGAAGGTATCGCGATCCTCATTGTTCTTCCCCTCTCGCTACTGCTTTTGATTATGGACTGGGGCAACTACTCTCTTCCCGATGCTGTTTGGATCGCAGTCATTTTCTACGACCCTTTTAGCTGGAGCCTCATGATTCCCATTGAACAGATGTGCGCCGCCGGGCTGTTTTTGTGGCATCTGAAATGGTGTAGAGAGAACAAAAAATTGGCATCGCAGAACTTACCACCAGTACTACTGGCTGAAATCACGTGCCCGTCCTTGCTGGACGATGTTGCCGCGGTACTCCATCACCAAGCGGATGCGACTGCACCTCGCAGAAAATAAAACGAAATGCTCGAAATTGTAGCTCAACTATTTCGCATCTCGCACCACGCCAGGTTCCCTTGGCCCTACAAAGTAAGGCACCGTCAGAAACTAGCGGGTCAATAGCATTCTGAATACCAGCTAAAAACGAAAACCTAACAGACGAACTCGAGTGGAACTGCAGAGCGGAAGCGTGGGCAATTGATTAATTATGTTGGAGATTTTCGCAATACCGTATTTGGCAATATCCGGAGTCATTGGCTGGCTCATTTTTCAGCCGTTTCTTCCCGCCCACCAATCTGAGTCCCTCTTGCCCGCAAAGATAACCGTTACTGATTTGCTGGCGATCTCTTTGCCAATCAGTATTGTTTTTTCAATTGCCAAATATCTCGCACCACTTGGCAACCTGTCGGTTTCCATGCAGGCGACGGTGGCAGCAACTGCTTTGCTGGCCGCAGTACCTTGGTTGACGGCGGGGCTGTTTCTAGTGCCAAAGAATTTTCAAGTGACATTCATCAAACGCATGGCACTCATGGGATTCATTGCCCCTCTTGGGATTCTTTTGTCGGTTGGTTGGATCGGACTCCTGATCTGGGCGTGTACCTATTCGCTCTTGTACAGTGTTCCGTCAACCATTGCAGTCGCCGCTGCAACATTCGGATTACGCATTCTTGGATTTTGGGTTTGCCAAGCCGATTCAAAGGAAGTGACGGAAAGAGCAGGAGATCGTGTCAGGGTCAAAAAAGACACTTAGCGAGTTACGTTTTGACATCTGAATTCAGCCGACACCAACAAAACTATCTGGTGGGAATTCACAGACATTTTGCCAAACAGTGCCAAGAACGCACTTCAATGCAAATGGACTGAAATGTCCAAAGATCACGATTGACCAGAAGCGTGTTGTTAATAGTGAAACCAGCATCCGGGCCTCGACATGATTGCGTGATCATTGCAACTTACTTTCATTGTTCTGATACCGCTGAAACAGGGACAAAGTCGGACCCAAAATCGCAGCGATGTTGTTCTGGAACGAACCATTTCAAAATGCATGTACGCTTGCCGGAACTTTGCTTTTGCTTGATCTGGACAACTCGCTCCGTTCTTCAACCGGCTGTCAGGCCAGAACACCACGGACGACATTTCCATGAACGTTTGTCAGCCGCCGTTCAATTCCATTGTGGTAGAAAGTCAGCCGTTGGTGATCCATGCCCAATAGGTGCAACAGAGTAGCGTGGAAGTCGTGCCAATGCACCCGATCGTGGACAGCTTTCCAGCCCAATTCATCGGTCTCGCCATACGAGATTCCAGGTTTCAGACCGGCTCCGGCCATGGCCACCGAGAAGCCGTACATGTTGTGGTCGCGTCCCGTACCCAGTACCCCATCGGCCGCCTGGGTGTAGGGCGTACGACCGAACTCAGTGGTGAACAGAACCAAAGTGTCTTTGAGCATGCCACGTTGCTTGAGATCTTTGATCAGCGCTGCCACGGGCTGATCCACACGAACCGCTTCGCGGTTATGGTTCCGCGCCATATCTTCGTGTCCGTCCCAGTTGATACGCGGGCTGCCAAACGAGCCGCCGGAAATGATCTGCACAAACCGCACACCTTTCTCCAGCAGACGCCGCGACAGCAGACAGTTCTTTCCAAAGTCAGCCGTCTCCTCCCGGTTTAACCCATACATCTCTTGGGTCGCTTCGGTTTCGTCGGCCATTTCAACGACCTCCGGCACGGTCAGTTGCATCCGCGCTGCCAGTTCGTGACTGCGAATCCGAGCCAGCAGCCCATCCTCGGCACCGTTGCGTGTGAGGTCGGCCTGATTCATTTGGGCCAGTAGCTTGCGGCTAGCGATGTCGGTGCTTGGTAAAATGGACGCTGGAGGAAAGAGGTCGGGAATGGGCGTGCCCTTGCTGTTGAAAGCGACGCCTTGATGCACGGACGGCAAGAAACCATTTGACCAGTTGATAGTGCCGCCTGCCGGATATCCACGTGCATCTGGAAGGACGACATAGGCGGGCAAGTCTTCCGTTTCAGCGCCCAGCCCGTATGAAATCCAGGACCCCATCACAGGGAATCCGTTTAGCTGAAATCCGGTGTTTTGTTGGAAGGTTGCCGGCGTGTGATTTGCAGAGTCCGCAACCATCGACTTGATCACCGTCAAATCATCTGCCACGGTCGCCAGATGGGGGAACAGATCTGACACCCACAAGCCGCTATCGCCACGTTGCTTGAAGGCCCAGTCATTTTTGCGAATCAAGCCAATTCTGTTGAAGAAGGTCGCCGGCCGCTCTTCATACTGAAGCTCCTTGCCATGCAATTTAGCCAGTCCCGGCTTATAGTCGAAGCTGTCCACGTGACTCATGCCACCCATCAGGCAGATGTGAATGACGCGTTTAGATTTCGGCTCAAAGTGAGTCTCGTGTGCTCCGCCATTTGCAGATCCCGAAACGAGACTCGAAAGTGCAGCTCCGGTTAATCCATAGGCTCCGAATCCGAGCAGTTCACGACGTGAAAATTCAGGTTTACTATCTGACATAGAGCAGCTCGTTACTGTTGAAGACCACGCGACAGTAGGCCGGCAGTCCGTATTTCTCAATGAAGGGCGTCGCCAAACGGACATCTTTGCTCTCCGCCTCCCGCCCATAGGCCAGACGGAACAATTCGCGCACCTGGGCATCAACATCAGTGTTGTTGGTCTGCAGTCGGGTGGCCACGGCATCAGCCATCAACAAGACGAAGGCATTGTTCATCAGTGACAGCGACTGCAATGGCGTTGTGGTCTCAGCGCGTTTTGGAGTGACCGCAGAAGGATCCGGACAATCGAAGGTATCGAGCATGGTTCGCTTGGCTCCGCGTGGACTGAACCGGTAGATCGTCCTCCGGAACTGCTCGGTTTGGGTTTGCGGAATGGGGTCATAAAAATGACTACCCTTGAACTTATACTCACGCATGTCCCTGTAGCCTTTGCCCCCCATGGTGACATCCAGCTTGCCTGCGATCGACAGAATAGAATCTCGCAAAGATTCGCCCTCGATCCGCGTAGGGCTCTTGCGCCACAGCAGGCGATTTCCGGCGTCAAGTGCGGCCGCCTTCGCATTCATTGCCGATGACTGGCGATACGTTGCCGAAGTCACAATCAAGCGATGAAGGTGCTTGAGACTCCAATCATTGGCCTGCAAATCCGCCGCGAGCCAGTCGAGTAGTTGGGGGTGGGTCGGGTTGCCGCCATTGAATCCAAAATCGTTCGGCGTTGCGACAATCCCGGCACCGAAATGGTAGTGCCAGAGGCGGTTAACAATCACGCGGGAAAAGAGAGGATTATTCGGATCCGTGATCCATTGGGCCAGTTTTGAACGCCGGTCTCGATCAGCGGCATCTGGCGCTAATCCAAAGTCCGATTCAATCGTCTGGATCGAAGACAAACCTCGCGGCGACACGACCTCACCAGAATTTCGCACGTCGCCGCGGTTGAGCACCTTGACGGTGGCAGCACGGATCGGAGTGACGGTCCACAGTTTGGAAGTCTTGTACCTGTCTAATGTTTGTTGCGACTGCTGAATCTGGCGGTTGAGCGTGGCACGATACTCGCGTTGCTGAGGTGTTAACTGTGCAACAAGATCCTCCTCGGAAACGATGCTGATTCCACCAGACTGGGCAGACACCTCAAGCTCCGCTGCCGTCAACGCGCGGTCGTAGAGTCGGGCTCGCGCAATCGTTCCTTTGAACATTCGATTGCCACCTGCCGCTGTGCCGTGGCGGAGACCAAACACAAGTTCCGTTGTTTCCCCAGCGTATTTGTGCAAACTCTTTTTGTAGGCCACCCCGTAGGGCATCCCATTACGATACCCCGTAATCGTGCCGTCAGCAGCATAGGTAATGGCGACGTGAACGAGGCCCTCGCCTTCGGTTTCGTCGGTTGCACCGAACGATTCTGAGCGTTTGAAGCCCTCGCTGCCAGCCATCCACCGCTGCGCTTCGCGCTCCCCGTAGACGATGGCGTCAAAGGTAATGCCATCGGTTGTTTGCAGCGAGATCACTCCGCCACCGCGCTGCTTCAAGTCGGCAACTCGAACCCAAGCTTCAAGCGTCTTTTCCGCGATCGGCTTGGCGAGAGATTTTGTCCGGGCGAACGCTCCCTTGCCGTCCAGCATCAGCCCAGCCGCTTCGCGTTTAGCGCCGCCGACCAAGGTGACGTGCATCTTGCCAACATGATCCCTCAGGTCTTCATCGAAATTCCAGGCAGCAAAGGGCAGGGGCCCTGGGCGGGATTTCGCGGCTGCATCAAGCCCAGCGGCAGCAGCTTCGCGGGCTCGGCTTTCCAGTGCGTTCAATTCGGTGCGGAGCGTTTCAATGTTCGTTCTGGCCTGTGCAATCTTTGTGGCAGCTTCCGTGGAAAGCTGGACATCCCGTTCGCCGAACTCCACGCCTGCCAGCGCGGATGCCATGCTGTAGTAGTCTTCGGTCGGAATCGGGTCAAACTTGTGATCGTGACATCGCGCACAATTCGTTGTCATGCCGAGAAACGTCTGGCTGACCATTCCGACCAAGTCTTCCATTTCGTCCTGACGCATGGTTTTGCGCATCGTGTCGTTGGAAGGCTTGGTCGTATTGTGTGGACCTGTGACCAGACACCCCACGGCAATCGCTCCGCCAGCATCTGGTGCCAGAATGTCACCGGCGATCTGGTGCCGGACAAATTCGTCATATGGCATATCCGCGTTCAGGGCATCGATTACCCAGTTGCGATAAGGCCAGGCATTGTTGCGGGGCTGATTATATTCAAAGCCGTTGCTTTCCCCGAAATGCACCACGTCCAGCCAATGCCGTCCCCAGCGTTCGCCGTAGTGTGGTGAGTCCAGCAACCGTTGCACAAGATTCTCATACGCATCCTTTGAATCATCCCTCAAAAAGGTGTCGATCTCCTGGGGCGTTGGCGGCAAGCCGATCAAATCAAAGGACAGGCGACGGATCAAAACGCGTTTGTTCGCTTCGGCGGACGGCTTCAGCGTGTTGGCGACTAAGGTTGCATAGACAAACTTGTCAATCTCGTTTCGACCCCAGTCTGACTCGATTACTGGTGGTGTCGCATTTCGCAAGGGCTGCAGCGACCACCAGTCACGCCCGGCTCGGCTGTCCGTTGTGATCGAGAAAAAATCCAAAGGAACGTCGCCCCACGTGGCTCCTTCATCAAGCCACTGTTTCAGCGTTTGTTTCTCAGCGTTGGTGAGTGGATGTTTCGGCGGCATTTCATCCGAACTGACCCTTTCCCATAACAGGCTGTCCGATGCGTTCCCGACGACAACCGCCGAACCGCTGTCGCCGCCTTTTTTTACCAGCGCCAGTTCAGTCAGGCTCAGTCCGCCTTCCGGTTCGTCGCCACGATGACATTCCAAACAATGGGACGCCAGAATCGGAGCGATCTGTTTGTCGAAGTCGACCGCCTGTGCGTCAAGTGGCGTAAGCACCCAGCTTGCAATGACCAACACAACGAGTCTGAGAACGACGTACCGCATTGTTTCCTGAAATTCCAGTCTCATGACAAAAGCTCCTTATGGACGCGTTCCACAACCTGGATGCACCAGTCGCCAAATTCAGGAAATCGCTTATGAGGCATTCGTTTGCTTGGCGACATAATAGTGAGGGCTCCCACCGGTCGTTGCCAAGCATCAAGGACCGGTACAGCAACGCAGCGAATCCCTTCGATTCCGTCTCCCCAGTCTTCAGCATAACCTCGCTGAGGAATCCGTTGCGGATCACCCAGCAATGCCGCGCGGGTAGCTTTCGTGTTTTCCGTAAACGACTTCAGATTCACCGTCACCCGCGTGCTCAGCACCCGCAACACAAGGTTCGCCGAGCAGCCTGTCTGCTGAGCCACTTCTGCGTGAGTCAATTCACCAACTTCAGTTCCGACCGCCTCAATCACAGCCATCGTCTTAGCAAACGTTAACGCGGGCGAATCACGATCGAGCTCTGGCGGCATTTCCTGAATCGTCGTCACCATGCAGTCGTTGCCCTCATGCAGTCGTTGCCCTCATGCAATCGCACCTTACATTGCGAATCCCGCTTTTTTGGGTAGGAAAAGCGAATCTACATTTAGACCCCGCACTCAATATAGACCCCCCGGTGCCTCCGCCAACCCTCAGATGTCATCTGCTAGTTGATCGGACCATGAAACGCTGAATTCTCACTTCCCAATGCTTTCGCTCCCTGCAACGCGGGAAGCTCCTCAGCCATGACTGCGAAGCATGCAAGGACAACCAGCAAGCGTGATTCGAGAGTCAAGCTGTTCTTGATTTTGTTTGCTATTAGTTATGCAGGAAGCTCTCGCTGGCAACGATCGCCTTGATGAGGTCTCGCAGTCCCTTGTTGGGGTCAGCCATTTCCTCGCAGATTCTGTCGATGGCTGGCCGGTCGCCGACTTCGACTTCGCGGCCGAGCGCGTAAATCATCACGTTCTCTGTGAGGCTGCGAGTGAATAGCTCGTGTCGCTCGATCAGCAGCGTGCGAAGCTGGGTGATGTCATTGAAAGCCTCCCCACTCGGCAGCTTGCCAGACGCATCAACGGGCAGTTTTCTCCCGTACTCGGTCCGCCAGGCACCGATGGGGTCAAAGTTCTCCAAGGCGAATCCCAGCGGGTCAATCTTCCGATGGCACTCGGCGCACGTGGCAATGCTGCGGTGCTTAGCCAGTTCCTCTCGCACGGTCAGCGCGCCGCGAATGTCCGGCTCGATCTCGGGCACATCATCGGGGGGGGGCGGCGGGGTGTAACCCAGCACCTTCTCCAGAGCGTAGATACCACGGACCACTGGCGAGGTATCGACACCGTTGGCCGAAGCCGTCAGGAAGCTGCCCTGCGTCATCAGCCCACCACGCACGGTACCCTTGGTCGAGACCTGACGCAGGTGGTTGCCCTGCACCGGGGCCAAGCCGTAATGGGCTGCCAGCTCACGGTTCACGAAGGTGTAATCCGCATCGAGAAACCGCTTGGGCGGCAGGTTCTCATCGAGAATCTGGCGGAAGAACATCTTCGTCTCCGCTGCCATCGCCGACTCAAGGTTGTCTCGGAAATACACACGGAAATTTTCAGACACAGGCATTTCACCGATGTTGTCCCAATCGAGCCAGCGCCGGACGAACTGATTGACGAACCGCTGGGAACGTGGATCCTTGAGCATGCGATCGACCTCAGCGTCGAGCACGTTCGCGTTGGACAGGCGTCCAGATTTGGCATGTTCAAGCAAGATCTCATCGGGTTGCGAAGACCACAGGAAGTACGACAGACGCGACGCCAGGCTGTAACCGTCGAGCGGCCCGTTCCCCTCCTGTAAATAGATGAACGACGGCGAGCAAAGGATCGTCTGGAAACCCAACTGCAGTGCGGCCAGCGGGTCCATGCCAGCCTCAAGCTTCCCAATCACCATCAGCTCGCCTGGCTTGAGTTAATCCCCACGCAGCGGGCGGCGAAAAGCACTTGCGGCGAACAGACGCAGACGCTCAGTGATCGTGCTCCGATTCAGTTCATCAGGTTGCAGGTCGCCATACATCAACGTGTGACCGGCGGGCGGCCACTGGTCGATGTGCGGACCCTCGACCCGGATGTCGTAGATGCGGAGTTTCGGGCCGCGGTAGACCTTGAGCAGTCCGTGGGATTTCTCATTGCCCGATTTCATGTTCGCGAACGGCGCGACCTCGGGGTGCTCCGATGCGTTGCTGGTAATGATACGGACCAGGCGTTTTGTTGCGGTGGTGCCGTTACGGAAGCGGACCTCCGGCTCGAAACCCTGATCGATGTGCGTGGTCCACTCGAACCACGCCGGTTGATCGCTGGTCAGCTCGGCCAGTCCGACGGAGCGTTCGGTCGTGATGCTGCCGGTGCTCTCGACACTGCCTTCACGATCTACCGTAGCCACCTCCAGCACCAGCGGGTCGCCGTTGCGGAAGTCGTCCAACGCCTTACCATAGGGATGCTCGCGGTCGACTGCAGCAGCCTTCACGCGGACGGTGTACATGCCGCTCTGAGCCACGCCGCCGTACAACGGCCGGAAGCCGATGTGTCCGCCACGGAAATGACGCCCATACATATCGGTGTAGGGCGTGTCAGGGATGAACCGAAAGCGATCGACATGAAATAGCTTGGGCAGCTTCGCCTTCTCCTTGCCATCGAAATAATAAGGTGTCTGCTGGGCGTACTGTTTCGACTCGGGCCGTGGCCCGAAACGTGTGGCACGCGCGACCACTTCCTCAGCGGCGATAAGGTAATGATCCAGCAGCATGCCCGACGTGACCAACTCACGCCCGTTGTTGTCAAAACCGTGTACCTTTACATCCGGCGGAAAATCTGCGGCTGGGTTCCAAGCCTGGACGTTCAACGACAGAAGGTCACTGATCGTCTGTTGATACTCAAACCGGTTGAGCCGCCGCATGACGGTGTGCTGACCGCTCGACGCCAGCTTGGCACGAGCGGCAGCAATCCCCACCGTGATCGATGCGATGGTCTTCGCCTTCTCGCCCGCAGCGGGCTGCTTCTTCTTGGGCGGCGGCATTTCACCGAGGTTCAACTGATCGACGATCTCCTGCCACAACTCCAGTTGATCAAGGTCGGTGATCTTATCGGCCAGCCGGTCGAAACGACGATCGGCTTTCTGCGTGTCCGGGCCGTGACAGTCGATGCAGTAGGTCGAAAGGAACTGCGTAGGCAGGTCGGCGTAGGCTGCTCCGCTGAGGGCGAGGAGCACCATGCACAGCGTGGTAAATGTCATCTTGTTCATGCGATGTCCGTGCCTTAAGCGAGGTTCATGGGCGAAAAGGTGCCCGTGCTCTTACCAAACCGATCAGCCTCGACGCCGAACCATTGCAGCGTCGACAGCCACAAGTTCGATAGCGGCACACGCTTGTGATCCTCGACCGGACAGACCATGTGGCCCTGATGGTTCATTCCCCCGCCAGCCAGGATTACCGGCAGATTTCGGTTGCTATGGCTCGAGCCGTTACCCATCCCGCTGCCCAACACCACTGCGGTGTGATCGAAGACTTGCGCCTCCTTCATCTGGTCGATGAAATGGGCGAACTGCTTCATCAAGTAGACCTCGACGATCTGAAGCTGCCCGAGTCGCTCTTCCGATTTGCTATGGTGGGACAGGCCGTGATAGCTGCCGACCTCCAGCTCGGATGTTCGGAACCCCATGGGTATCTCAAACGTGGCGACACGCGTCGAGTCGGTTTGCAGAGCGAGTGTCAGCAAGTCGTAGAACAGCGGGATTTCTTCGATGTGCATCCGTTCCTGATCCACAACCGGGTCAATCGGTGAGGTGGGTTTGGGTTTATCCAACCACGTCCGCGACATCTGCAGCTGCTTCTCCACCGCCCGCACACTGGTCAGGTATTGATCAAGCTTCTGGCGGTCGGCTGCACTGAGCTGACGCTCGAGTTTACCGGCGGATTCACGCAGGGCATCAAGCACGCTGGCCCGGTCTGTCAGTCTCGTGCGTTCCTTGCCGATCGAAGCGGCATCGGACTGCACGAACAACGCCTCGAACAAACGCGCCGGGTTATTGACGGGCGGGATCCGCACACCCGACCGTGTCCAGCACAGGTCCGTGCCGTTATCCAGGCCCGCTGTGATCGAGGGGAATCGCGTGGCGGCACCCACATGCTCGGCGGCGACCTGATCAATTGTCATGTTTTTGTCTGGGAAGCCACTCGACTCATCCTTACGGATGCCGGAGAGGAAGGCCTTCACCCCGTTGTGCCCGCCGGTCATGCCATCGTCGAGGTTGGAGAAGACGGTGAAGTCATCGCGATGTCGCTGGACGGCTTGCAACGTTGGGCTGATCTGATAATCCAAGCCGGCGTCTTTGGGAAAGAAGTTGCCTGGGTAGTATCCCAGATGGTTACCGATGCAGACCAGTCGCCGCGGATTGGCATCCAGTTTTTCCTCCGCCCGGCTCAACTGGCTCTCCATCAACGGTAGTGCCAGAGCGATGCCCGTTCCCTGAAGAACTCGGCGGCGGCTCAGATTTGTCAGTTTATCCATCATCAATAGCTCACTGAGATTTCAAGTTGTTATCGTTAGCAACGAGCACGCGGATCTGGTCCACGCCGTTTTTGACATTCAAAGTAACGCGAAGCACACGTCGATCGGGGCTTAACGCAACCACATCAGCGTCATTGATTCCCCTGCGAAAGATATTGCGGAAGTCGGTTGCAGGAAGCGCCAGCTTCGCATCCGAAGAATCCAAGAGTTCTGACTGCAGGATCAGGGCGACGATTGGGCGATCAAAATGCAGTTCGCCCTGAAACTTCTGATTCATGGCCCCACTGTTACCACGAACCGGATTGTATTGCAGAAGAAAGCTGTCGACTCGTAGGTCTTCTGTCAACTTCACGGTGCGTTTTCGGAAGGGACGCTGGTAGGTGCCAGGCTCAATTCCATCGACCACGTAACCATGCCTCAGAAGCGTATCTTCTCGTTCAGGAAACAGTAGTAACGAACCGCTGTCTTCAACCAACCCCGGTGAATGTCGCTCGCTGGGTGACGCAACACGGACATCACCAATGAGTTGCTCGACTC
>JAAHTH010002014.1_pt1 | contig 16384 bp, 15 predicted proteins | sample 6116091 | NCBI WGS metagenome assembly JAAHTH01 (sample SAMN13939990, study PRJNA603662) | sponge metagenome | isolation source: marine sponge | host: Mycale hentscheli | place: New Zealand | collected 2006 | reverse complement strand
CCTGCTCGAATCTCACGATCCCCCCCCCCGACCGATAATGCGGAATTCCCAATAATCGACCTCGTTGATGACCAGCAACTTACCACACACTGATGTACTGCTGTGTCGCTCAAACACCAGTCAACGACACGCACAAGGTAACTTTCTCATGCATAGTGGGTTTCCCTTCATGGGCCATCCCACTGCAGGGGCATGGTGCAGCTATGGACTGGGTACTGCCAATGACAACCTGCCAGCCTACGTCGTCCTTCAAAGCGGTGGGGCTGTACCACCGCACGGCGGAGTCGCTTTATTCAGCAGCGGTTTCCTGCCTGCGCAGCACCAGGGTTCGATCCTCAAGGCAGATAAAGAGGAGGCGATTCGAAACATCCGTGGCGTCGATGGCCTGCAAGCTCAGCAGCGGCGTCGGGAACTTGCGCGTGTCTTGGACGGTCAGTTCCTGAAGAACTCCGCAGACGATCCGCCAGTCGAAGCCGCCATCGCCAACTTTGAAACTGCTTTTCGAATGCAAACTGCCGTCCCTGAACTATGTGATATCAGAAACGAAACAGCTGCGACCCAGCAACTCTACGGCCTCGACTCGCCAGATGCAGCACTCGCCTCCTACGGACGCCAATGTCTGCTTGCCCGACGACTGGTCCAATGAGGCGTCCGCTTTATCGAACTCAGCTGCTTGACCCGAGACATAGGCGCTGGGGGAGCAGCTAACCCTTGGGATCAACATAGCGATTTGGAAAAAGGTCATCGTGCGATGGCCAACCAAGTTGATCAGCCGATCGCTGCCTTGATCAAAGATTTGAAACGATGTGGATTACTCGATGATACCTTGATTGTCTGGGCCGGTGAATTCAGTCGCACACCGTTTTCGCAGGGCAACTACGGACGGGACCACAACCCCTTTGGATTCAGTGCATGGCTATGCGGTGGTGGCGTGAAGGGAGGCACTGTCCACGGTGCGACCGATGAACTCGGCTACCATGCCGTGCAGGACAAATGCGACGTGTATGATGTGTGGGCAACCGTCCTACATCAGCTGGGGATTGACCATGAGAAGCTGACTTACCGGCATGGTGGCCATGATTTCCGCCTGACCGATGTGCACGGGAACGTGTTGCAGGACATACTATCCTGAGCATGTGGCATACCAGTGCAACCATTCCAACGCAAACACGACGCCACCAGATTGAAGCCATTCAATTAATGACAAGTGGTTATCAGTTGCACACTCACACTCTCCGTAACCCGCCAGCCAACCACGGACAAAATCGATGTACAAATCATCTGTTCTGGTCATTACTCTGCTTTCAAGCAACTTTTGCATTTGTCGATTACCGGCACAGGAACCTGACACCACGCGAGCCGGCAACGAAAAAGTTGCTGAAATCATGCGGACATTCGGAGGTAGGGGTGTGATGGCGGACGATTCCGCTCCGACCCCCGCAGCTGAGGCAGTCAACAAATTCGATGTTCGAAATGGATTTGAACTGGAAGTGGCGATCAGTGAACCTGTCGTAGCTCAACCCCTATTCGCCAGCTGGGATTCACGAGGCCGAATGTGGGTAGTGCAATACCGGCAATATCAATATCCCGCCGGCTTGAAAGTCATTCGCTTTGACCAACACCTTCGGGCCGTATTTGACAAGGTTCCCGACCCCCCGCCTGCGGGAACACCCGGGCTCGACAAAATCACGGTGCACGAAGATACCAACGGCGATGGAACCTATGACAAACACAAGGAAGTCATTTCAAGTTTGAACATCGCCACCTCAGTGCAGGTTGGCAACGGTGGCATCTGGGTTCTGAACCCGCCTTACCTGCTGCGATACCCGGATGCCAATCGAGATGATGTGCCTGACGGAGACCCTGAAGTTCACCTGTCAGGATTTGGCCTGCAGGACACACACTCTGTCGCCAACAGCCTGCTCTGGGGACCTGACGGTTGGCTTTATGGATGCAACGGCAGTACCACCGTGGGTGACGTCAGTTCGGCAGTTACCTAAGGAGTCCGTTTTCAGGGGCAATGTGTTTGGCGATACCATCCCGAAACTCGCGTTTTTGAAATCTATGCTGAGGGTGGTGGTAACACGTTCAGCTTGGACATTGACTCCAAAGGTCGTGTTTTCACAGGCACCAATGGCGGAAATACGCGTGGCTGGTACTTCCCCCAAGGCAGTTACTCAGCAAAGAACTGGGGCAAGCACGGCCCACTGACGAACCCCTATGCGTTTGGATTTTTCCCCCCGATGAGATTCGAAGGTGATGGCCGACGCTTTCCCCAGGCATTTTGCATTTATGAGGGCGGGGCTTATCCCAAAGAATTCGATGGTTCCATTATCGCGCCAAACGCACTTCACAACCTTGTCTGGCACAGCACGCGTCTGCCTGATGGATCCACCTATCGAACAATCGACCAGCCCAACCTGCTAACGACAGACGACCGATGGTTTCGACCCGTTTATTCCGGTGTGGGGCCAGACGGGGCGGTCTATATCGCCGACTGGTACGACACTCGCCTAAGTCACGTCAGTCCGACCGACGACTGGCACAAAGAAAGCGGGCGAGTCTATCGTGTTGTTCCAGAAGGCGGACTGGCTGGATACGGGGAAGGCGATCTCCATACACGAAAGTCGAAGGACTTGATCTCCTGCCTGTCGCATCCTAATAAGTGGGTTCGCCAAAGAGCGACACTGGAACTTGGCTGGCGCAAAGATAAAACCAACCTCGACAAACTGCTAGAACTCGTAGACCAAGGCTCGCTCGAAGCGTTGTGGGTCATCAACTTGCTCGAAGAATTATCAGATGAACGGGCTGGAAAGTGGCTACAAAGCCCCCATGCCGACATACGTCGGTGGGTCATTCGCCCATTAGGTGACCAGCATCGATCCCTTGAAGCTCTGGTTCAGGTAGCGAGAGATGAGCCTGATGTGCAAGTGCGCAGCCAGCTAGCTGCCACCGCCAAACGAATTGATGCCAAAATTGCCATGCCCATCATTGGAGCCTTACTCGCCAATGATGCGGACGCAAATGATCCACAAATGCCTCTGATGATCTGGTGGGCGATCGAGGGTCAATCTTCTGGGTGGTCTGAAATCAAGCAGATGCTGACCCATCCAACAACATGGAGTCTGCCTGTTTTTCGCGATCACATTGCAAGCCGTCTGATGCAGCGTTACGCAGCATCGGGTAGCCCCACGGAACTACAACACTGTGCTGAGCTACTCGAACTGGCTCCCGAGCAGGATGACCGTGACCGACTGATGATGGGGCTAAACCGAGCCTTTCAGGGCCAATCACTTCCAACGCTGCCGGACAGTCTCGCTCGTGCTCTCAAAAGTTACCAATCAAGTCTGGGCGATTCTGGACTCGTCCTCGGGATGCGACAGGGGCAGGCTGATGCGGCCATTAAAGCGATTGCAGTTCTAAAAAACAGAACTGCTGACCTGGGGATCCAGCTGGAGATCGCCAAGACACTTGGCGAAGTAAAATATCCTGTAGCTGTTCCAACGCTGCTTCGACTGGCAACAGGTCAATACACAAGCGAACCCGCTTTGCAACGAGTCGCCATGAGATCACTGACACAGTACGACGACAGTTCCATTCCCAAGACGCTTGTGTCCGCTTTTGGCAGTCGGATATCAGGAGAGCATGGCCTGAGAGCAACGGCGTGCCGTACGCTTGCGAGTCGACCAACTTGGGCAAATGTCCTGCTTGCCGAATTAAATGCATGGCGTGTAAGACGCGATCAAATTCCGCCTGATGTCGTGCAACAATTACGAACATACGAGGATGCTGAAATCGTGGCTCGCGTCGAAGATGCGTTTGGCAAAGCCATGGATTCCGCACCGGAAAAGATAGCCGAGATGAAGCGTCTTCGTGAAATTCTGATGGCCAGCACAGGTGACCAGGACAAGGGCAAAGTCCACTTCACAAAACGCTGCGGCAATTGCCACCAACTTTTTGGCGAAGGTAAGAAAGTGGGACCGCCGCTAGATGGCTACGAGAGAGGCAACCTGACCTTCTGGCTGAATTCGATCGTCGAACCGAGCCTGGAAATCCGCGAGGGCTTTCAATCCTATTTGATCCTGACTCAGGATGGTCGTGTCCTTAATGGAATGATCGCAGCACAAGATCCAAAAACGGTCACTCTTCGTAACGCCGACAACCAGCTCTCCGTAATCAGCCGCGATAACATTGAAACCCTCAAAGCAATTCGCACATCACTGATGCCAACCGATGTCCTGAAGGACATGACGCCTGAAGAACTGCGAAACCTCTTCGCCTACCTTTCGCTAGGAGCAAAAAAATGAATGATCCAAGCCCTGCTGAACACGAACTTAACCGGCGACACTTCATAGGTGCTTCGATGGCGGTGACTACTGGATCCCTGATCACACGTGCGAAAACGGGGCTGGCAGCGGCCCCAAGTCCACGTGATGAGAATCCTATTTGTGTCTTCACAAAACCGTTCAACTCCCTCTCATTTGACGAACTTGCCGATCGCATCGCTGAACTTGGATTCGATGGCATTGAAGCCCCCATCCGCAAGGGTGGGCATGTAGAACCGGAACAAGTCGCAGACGAGCTTCCGGCGCTCGTTGAGGCTCTCAATAAACGCGATCTCGAAATCACAGTTCTCACATCCGACGTCAACGATCCAGATGATCCGCTGACGGAAAGAGTTCTGAGAACTGCTGCGACACTCGGAATCCAACGTTATCGCATGAAATATTACAAATACGATCTCAAAAAGAGCGTGTTGGCGCAGATCGAGCAGTGGCGACCAAAACTGAAGCAACTCGCCGCAATGAACCATGACTTTGGCTTAACTGGCATTTACCAAAATCATGCTGGGACCAATTATCTTGGTGCACCACTCTGGGATTTACAATTAGCTCTGAGAGGAATCGACTCCGGCGACATTGGAGTCGCGTACGACATACGCCACGCAACAGCCGAAGGTGGAATGAGTTGGCCTGTCACGTTCAACATGATCCAACCCTCCATCGATACTGTGTATGTCAAAGACTTTGTGTGGCAGGAAGACAAGAAGCCCTCCAATGTCCCACTAGGCAGTGGCCGCATCGACCCCAAGTTCTTCAAAATGCTCGCTGACGCCGCTTTTTCAGGGCCGATTTCATTACATGAAGAATATCTGGATCACCGTAAACCGGAACTTGTCCCGGAACATCTAGCGGCAATCAAAGCAGACTTGGCAACCCTCCGCAGCATGATCGCAAACGACTGATGCAATAAAAATCCCGCTTGCCCAAACCTGACAACCCTTCCAACCCTGGCTGACTCTGATGAGATGTTTACCCACCGTTCTTTTGGCTTCTCTGCCGTGCATCCTTGCACCCAGTAGTTTTGCGCAGGATACCACGACCATTGAACCAATTTTTGTTTGGCCTGACCTGGCGCCTGGAGAAACACAACGCACCACAGGGACTCAATTACCCATGCGGGCGGTCGATAAACCGCCAATCATCCGAATTGAGAAAATCAGATGTCCCCTGATGAACGTCTATCCGGCCGCCAAAAATCCGAATGGCTCGGCGGTCCTCATTCTACCTGGCGGTGGCTTTGGCAAAGTCGTACCGAATCTGGAAGGCTCCGAAGCTGCCGAATGGCTCTGCGGCATGGGCGTGACTTGCTTCGTACTGAATTACAGAACGCGACTGCCGAATAATACTCAAGAGCCCGGCTGGAAACGCCCCTTACAAGATGCCCAGCGAGCAATGAGATGGATTCGCGCCAATGCGGATAAGTGGAATCTGAAAAGTGACAAAATTGGCCTGCTGGCTTTTTCTGCTGGTGGACAGGTAGGTGCGATTCTGATCACAAACGAAGACCCCACTTATGCGGCCATCGACAAAATTGATGAGCATTCCTTCCGCCCAGATTTTGCAATGTTGATTTACCCGTGGAACATGTATGAGAAAAAAACTGACAAATTAATGCCAGCCATACAGGTCAATACAAGCACGCCACCATCGTTCATTGTTCATACCCATGATGACGGCTCAACATCGCTTGGCAGTGTGCTGCTCTATGCTGACATGAAACGCCAGCAGGTCCCCGCTGAGCTACACGTTTACGAGACAGGTGGCCACGGATACGGAACACGGCCACGTCCCGATTCAAACATTGGTTCCTGGACCGACCGCGCAACCGACTGGCTGGCACGTCGATTGCCTCATTGATAAAAAGGAAGCTCGAGACACAAAGAAGTGCCAGCGAAGTGAAACTTTACAATACCCGGTTTCTCTGAATTGAGCCTAGGAAGAGAAGGCTTCCGATCTCGAGAAGCTGAACGATTGAGCCACCAAGAAAATCCGTTTCTTCAGGCGTGTCTCGTCGCGGAGCATCATGCAAACAGGTTAAAATCTCCTGCCTGCATTGAAAAGCCTGCATTGAAAAGCCTGCATTGAAAAGACGAACAAAACAAGACAGTTACCCTTTTCCTCAACGGGCATTGTGTACCGGCAAATCGGTCATGGCAGAATTTTTTTCGCGATGCACTCATTGAGAAATCGAGTGTGATGATTCACAGGTAGTCCGACATCGAAACCTTTGCCCCCGCCTTAACCGAAGCTTCTGCTGCCAAGCACATCGCGACGGACCAACGACCGTCTTGTGCTGTGCAATGCAGCGGCACATTTTTACGGATCGCATCAACCATTCTGACTATTTGATCTTCCAACTCGAACAGCTCACCGGTGGGCTTTTCAATGGGAACAGAAACCACCTCACCGCCATTGAATGCCCGCAAAGAAAAAGTCGGGTGACGTGTGCGATCCATCGCACCGCTCCAAGATGCCCACAAGGCTCCCTCGGTTCCGGTGACCTTGATCGTCTGGTGATGTTCAAACGCTGCCAGAGTCTGAGAAACCACAGCATAAGCACCGCCCGAAAAATGCATGACCGCACTGAAATTGTCATGAAGTTCGGGGTGATCTGGCTGACGTGAATTCGCTGTAGCGTAGATACTCTCAGGTTGCCCGCCCGCCTCAAGGTACCAACGCGCGAGATCAAAGAAATGGATCGGTTCTTCGAGAATCCAACTCCCCACACGATCAATATCGTAGCGCCAGCCGTCTGCACCCTGACGATATGGATTCCGTGACAATTCCACCAGCGCATACAAAGGGTCGCCAATAAACCCTTCATCAATCATTGATTTTGCCTTGCCCCACATGGATGACAAACGCAACTCATGCCCAACGGCAAACAAACAATTCTTATCCTTGGCGGCACGAATCATTGCATCACATTCGTCGAGTGAAATCCCCATGGGTTTTTCCAGCAACAGATGTTTTCCTGACGCAAGCACTGCTGTTGCTACTGCATGATGCAAGTGACTGGGTACGACCACATCAACAAAATCCAGATCATCGCGAGCAACCAGCTCATTGAAGTCACTGTAAATATCCGCATCGGGATAAGCTTCTTTTGCGGCAGCGGTTGACGCATCACTACGGGCCGCAATAGCCACGAGATCCACGCCCTCGGTCACCTTGATGGCGTTGGCATGATGCTGTCCCCAAGCACCGAAACCCACCAAGCCCGCTCGTACATTACCATCACTCATCGGCAGCCAATCCCTTTACCCAAATGTTTCGAAACTCGATTGGATCCCCATGATGCTGTAAGCCTATTGGCCCAGACGTGGGCAAGTCGGGCAACGGTTCAGTTTGCAAAACCGAGTGACCGTTCAGATTCACCGACATCCGCTCATTTTGTAACCGTATTCGAAAGACGTTCCAATCACCCAGAGGATGGTCAGCATTTTTGAAGGGCAAGCATGATTGTCGCAACTTGACTGGCAATTTGCGATTCGTCCGATAGCCGTTGACTTCACCAGACCCCAAAACTTGGCTCCAAATATTAGCTTGGCATGGAAAGTGGCCCCGAAAATAGATTCCACTGTCACCTGCATCCAAATGTGGACGAGTCATTCTTGCGCCCTTTGAATCCCTCAGAAAATCACCATTCCACAACACAATCGGATGATCTTTCATACGTGGCTCCGCCGACAAACACCACTCGACGTAGAACTCCACGTCGCCAAATGCGTCACGGGTCCAGAGGCTTTTTTCAAAGCTACTCTTTTGTTCAGCTTTGCCGTCGTATTTCAGGACCCCATCCTTCACCTGCCAGTGACCTTGATGCCCTTCCTCAACCCTCCAACGCGACAAATCTTGCCCCGTAAACAAGGGGACAAAACCGGCTGACTTCAATTCGCCCGGCGACAAAAAACCCCGTTTTTCTAAAAGCGGCTCTTCCAACTGTTGCGAAAAACATACTGACGTCCAGACACGAAACAACAAGAACCAAAACGCCAACCATCTCATTGAAAACTCGATCGACCGGGATACTACGGATGAACCACGCGTGGCTTAAAGACCTCAGTTTATCAAAACAACTCAACGGCAATGCTAACGACAAATCGCTACCCCGCATCCCTCAAATGACCCGTGATCCGTTACATTAACGGCAGATATTTGCATCCGAGCCATGCATTGGAACCGCACGGCGTTGATACAACATGGGAGACGCAGTCATCGGACAGGAAATGATCCAACTGGCGAGTGGGCGAGAAGTACCATCCGTCGGTCTAGGCCTTTGGAAAATCGAACAGGAATCGACCGCTCAAGTCGTCGAAAACGCAATCGACTGCGGATACCGGCACTTTGACAGCGCATGCGACTACGGCAACGAGGTGCAAACGGGCGAAGGCTTGACCGCAGCACTCTCGAAGGGAAGCGTGAACCGCGAGGACCTCTGGATCACATCGAAACTTTGGAACACCTACCACCGCAAAGAGCATGTCCGTCCGGCTCTGGAAAAGTCATTGAAGGATTTGCAAGTCGACTACCTGGATCTGTACTTAGTGCATTTCCCGATCGCCCAAAAACACGTCCCCATTGAGACCCGCTATCCCCCTGGTTGGTTCACTGACCCTGACGCGGAACACCCCCTAGTCGAAGCTGACCGCGTTCCCATCATAGAAACATGGCGGGCAATGGAAGAACTCGTCAATGCGGGCCTCGTCAAGGAAATTGGTGTGTGCAACTTCGGCTGTTCGTTGCTGCGGGACCTGCTGAATCAGGCTGACGTACCACCGGCCATGCTGCAAGTTGAAATGCATCCCTACCTCACTCAGGAAAAACTGACGCGATTCTGCCGCGAGTCCAATATTGGTGTGACGGCTTTTTCACCTCTCGGTGCTCAATCCTATTTCCAATTGAATATGGCTGAAGCCCACGAGTCCCTGCTGGCACATGACTTGATCAAAACAATCGCCGCACAGCACCAGAGATCTCCAGCCCAAGTGCTTTTGCGTTGGGGAGTCCAGCGTGGCACAGCAGTGGTTCCCAAGACTTGCAACATGGAGCGTTTGAGGGAAAACCTGGCGGTTCACGACTTCACGCTTAGCAGTGCTGAAATGTCATCCATCGCTGGATTGAACCGAAACCGGCGTTTCAATGATCCTGGTGATTTCTGCGAACCAGCATTCAATACTTTCTTCCCGATCTATGAGTGATAGAATCAATGAGTGAGATATCTCCTGTCTCGGTCGCTATAGAAAATCAACAGCAGCATGGGAAAACAGTATTTCCGTACGCACTGTTTTGTCAGGACAGCGAAGCATCATTGGCCGATGCAGTCTCGTGGACGAACAGGCAGAAGACAGATCTGTTGAATACTGCCAACGAACATGGTGCCGTTCTGTTACGGGATTTCCCCATCGCAGGTGCAAGCGATTTCGATGCGATCGTGTCCGCTCTCGAGCTGGATAATTTCCCTTACAAAAAATCCCTCTCCAATGCTGTTCGAATCAACCGCACGGACCGGGTGTTTTCTGCTAACGAAGCACCTTCAGAAGTGCGCATATTCTTCCATCACGAGATGGCACAGACACCACTCTACCCACGCTGGATTTTCTTCAGTTGTGAAATTGCCGCAGATCAGGGTGGTGCCACACCCTTGTGCCGCTCAGATGTTCTCTATGAACGCATTAAGGAAACCCATCCTCAGTTTGCTGATGCGTGTGAGGGAAGGGGACTTCGATATACCAACGTCATGCCGGATGCTGATGATGCCAACTCAGGCATGGGTCGAAGCTGGCGAAGCACACTCGGTGCCGATAGTCGAGACGCGGCGGAACACCGACTCGCCGAACTAGGATACTCTTGGCAATGGCAAACCAATGGCTGCCTGAAATCAACTTCCCCGCCTCTTCCAGCAGTGATGGAATTACCGGACGGACGAAAAGTCTTCTTCAATCAGTTGATTGCCGCATTCAGCGGCTGGAAAGATGGTCGCAATGACCCATCCAAATCGATCCAGCACGGAGACGGTACCCCAGTCGATCCCGAAGCGGTGCTAGCCGCTACTGAAATGGCAGAAGAACTTGCATTCGATCTCCACTGGCAAGCAGGGGACATTGCGTTGATCGACAACACAATCGCCATGCACGCACGCCGGCCATTTCAAGGCAAACGAAAAGTCGTCGCGTCACTTGCAGAAATGCAGACGCAAACCTTCGCTCTGAATTGCTGAATCATAAAACGATTAATTTTGAACTTCCCAGCCAGTTTCCCTTCAACCCAGCCAGCCCACCATGAGTAACGATGAATCAAGCCTGAAGTGGTACGAAGGGATAACCAAATACCAATGGCTTGTGCTGCTGATTGCATCGTTGGGATGGGTCTTTGACGTCTTTGAAGGGCAGATTTTTGTCGCTTCAATGCGCGATGCAATGCCGGCGTTGCTTGGATTGGAATCTGACAATGACTCCGTTACCTCCTGGAACAATATTGCCTTCGGATTTTTTCTTTTAGGTGGTGCGGTTGGCGGCGTCTTTTTTGGTGTAGTTAGCGATCGAATCGGTCGCTCCAAGACGATGATCTACACGATTCTTTTCTATTCGCTGTTCACTTGCCTGAGCGCTTTTGCACAAGCTCCTTGGCAAATGGTACTGCTGCGTTTTTTGGTTGCCATGGGCGTGGGAGGTGAATGGGCAGTGGCATCAGCCATGGTCGCAGAAGTCATGCCAACGCGATCCCGCCCAGTCATGAGTTCAATCTTTCACGCGTCAAGTGTGTTTGGCACATTGCTGGCTGCTGCCACGATTGCGATGCTGATCGGCAACCCAGCACTGAACGAACAACTGGCTGAGGCGGGTTGGGAAGGCTGGCGAATCGGCTTTGCCATCGGTGTACTTCCCGCTCTCCTGACTGTCTGGATTCGCTGGAAACTTCGGGAACCAGAATCGTGGCAGAGAGCCAAAGAACGTGCCGCAACTGACGCCAACCAAGCCACTGGAAGACTGCTTGACTTGTTTTCCAAAGACAATCTTCGGGCTACCGTGGTGGGTGTCTCGTTGGCAACCATTGGCTTGGTCACGTTCTGGGGCATTCACATCTATGGAAAGAATGCATTGCTGAGGCGTGCTCAGCAGGATGTGATTCAGGAAGCGAAACTCACTCCGCCTGATGTCGATGCATCTCAACAAGCCAAAGAAGACTACAACAAAAAGAAACAGGAAATTCTCAAACAAAACAAACCAAGAATCAAACGTGCAGAAATGCTCAGCATGACGCTGAACACGATTGGTGGTGGTTTGGGTTTGGTACTATTCGGATGGATCTCAACCAAACTCGGCAGAAGAGGAGCATTTGTTCTTTACCAAGTAGTCGCATTTGGCATGGTCCTACTGATGTTCCTGTATCTGATACCACAAAGCACCTCGCCGACTTTACTTGCGATCACACTTCCGGTGTTTGGATTCTTTACCCTCGGCATGCATGCCGGATACGCGGTTTATTTTCCCGAACTTTATCCAACTCGCATGCGGGGTACTGGAGCAGGTTTTTGTTTCAACATGGGTCGACTTGGTACAGCCGCGGCATTTTTGATTTTTGGTTTTGCCATCAAGCTTGAACCAGAATCGCAGGCACTCTTATTGTCACCTCTGTACCTGGTTGGAGCTGTCGTTGTGCTGTTCGGAAGAGAAACTCGGGGTGAGGAGCTACCTGAGTAGTGGAGATTGACCTCACACTGCTCGTCATCCTCGCAGCGATCGCTTTCTTCGCTGGATTCATCCATAGCGCGATTGGATTTGGGTTTGGAATTGTAGCCATCGCCCTGTTGCCATTTTTTGTCGACGGACGCTCAGCCCACGTGATCGTATCGATCAGCAGCATTCCAATGCTGATCATGGCAGCATGGGCTTATCGTGACGGAGTTGACTGGAAATCACTGCGGCCAGCATTGCTGGGAGCCGCTATTTTTCTTCCATTGGGCTTTGCCCTGTTTGAACGCCTGCCACTGGATTGGTTGGTACGGGGTACAGGTGTGGGCATACTTGGGATGGTGTGGATGAGCCTGCGAAAACATGAAGCAAAACCGAATGCCGAAAAACAATCAATACCGTGTTTCATTGCCGGCGCTACCGGTGGTTTTCTGGCTGGTGCAGTCAGCATTGCAGGTCCTCCCATCGCAGCCTTCGGCTTGAAACAGGAATGGCCGCAGAACCGATTCAAAGCATTCATTACGCAGTGTCTCATCATCATTGCAATCTACAAAGTGGGATTACTGTTCCTCCGTGGGCATGTGACGGTTGATTCAGGGAGCTCAATTTTGACCCTGGCAATCCTATCAATCATGGGTGTACAGGCAGGCGTGCTGGCAAGCCGACGGATCTCACCAACCCGATTCAAAGGCATTGTCGCTGTTGCCTTGGTGAGTGTGTCATTTTTGATGATCCTGAGAGGACAGCCCAAACATGAAAAGGCAGGCAATACCGCCACTTCCGAAGAATCTATTCTTCCCAGCGAAAAGCAAGGGCAAGCAATCATTAAATCACAATGAGAAGCCTGCAATGCAATGGCAAGCAATGTAAAACACGCTGCGTTGCACACCCCATTTCGATCCGAAGCAGCAACACACCAAACATGGACCGTGAATCCGAATCCCCGCATGCGATTAATCTGACGATGCAATTCGGAGGGTGATTGAACGATGATCCGATCCCATGGGCTTTCCAACCTTAAAATCACTGCAGGCCAGCGACGGCTCGATCAAACCATGATCAATAACCAGACCGAATGGAAACAGCGGGAAACAGTACCAGGTCGGCTCAAGACTGAAATGGCTAATCCCTCGCACCAAACCACTCCGCGATTGCAATTCCAGAAACCAGGGTGACCAAGGTGTTAAATTCAAATCCCCCAACAACACAACTGGGATTGCAGAAGCTTGCTTACGAAAGCGGTGAATCCGGTCAGCCACATCTTCCAGTTGCCGATTCCGTTTTTCAAACAGACCGCCGTTCATGGGTGGCAGAGGATGGGTCACGAACAAACGAAATTTTTCTTCTTTTCCTCTCACCTGCTGAACCATAACTGTCACCGCGATAGAGTCGATCGCGGTGACAGACTCAAAATACTCTGCATCTGCCAACGGATACTTCGAATAGACACCAACACCAAAATTCCCGCTGTTTTCCGAACGACTCATCACATGCGAATAGGCTGGAAGATCCTGCCGCAACTTCTGATCCAACATTGGCGTTAGTTCCAATACGGCAATAACATCAGCGTTTGCTTCGATTAGATCAGCAATCACACGGTCATGCTGAACGTTCTCACTCAATACGTTCACAGATGTCACCGTCACGAAATGCCTGAAACTATCCCCATTGGATACTGGTGGAAAGGCGGTCGCAAACCAAGAAAGATGCAGTGCAATGACGACACACGCAAGCAAAGCGAGACGCCAATGACGCAAAAACACACCGATGAACAGCACTAGCAAACCGGCAATGACCAATTGCACCCGGAGGTTTGCAAGTAGTTCAGCAACCCAAAAACGGCTTGAAAAAAATGCGAGGAAAGTGCAAAGAACGAGGCAACCGAGTGTTAGCCAGCAACATTCGCTAACGAATTTAATCAATCGCCCAGCAGGTTGGCTCATGGTGCCCGTTGCTGCGACGTCCATTCTTGCCCCTGCCATTCAAAATTCGATTCACAAACCATGGAAATGGTAACTCATTCAATTAGCAAAAGTACTCTGAATCAAGACCAGCATTTTTCCTTCGTTATCGGTGTGGTCCACGTCAAACATTCGCAGGAACAGCCGACCCGTTTTACTGGCGGTAAAGTTTTTTCCATGCTCGACCAGGAATGGTTTCGCATCTTTGAGTTCGGCTGGAGAATTCACAACCACTCCAATCAGAGATCCCAATTTAATACGGCCATCACGTTGTTGAAATTCTTTTGGAATTTCAATGCCTTTCGGACCGGTCTCATAAACGACCTTCCAAAGGCCTTTCACATCCGTATGAACAGGCATGTCTGCTTTCAGATTGACACCCGAGTCCTGCCACATCTGATTGGCCTCGACCGTTACAAGTTTTCGATCCTGAATCCTCTGGTTACCCAGGATTCGTTGCAAGCCGGCCTCTGCGGAAGCAAAGTTGGGAACCAACCGCACCATGGATTCATAAACTTCACGAGCCTTATCGAACTGTTTTTTACGTTCGTACTCAACTGCCAGTTTCTCGGCTTTGACGACAAATTCCTTATGGAGACCAAGAAGTTGTGGATCATCCGGTAACGACGGTTTCTTCGGAGGAGTGGGTGGCTTCGCATTGCGTCGATTGCCCGGCGGTTGCGACATCACCGCACAAGTCATGGTGGTAACGATTAAAATCGCAATCAGTCGGCGTGGCAAAGGCGACATGGAAACTTCGTGGCAAAGTGTAGTTGAAATGGATTTCGGTTCAGTTTAATCAGATTTCTTCTCAATTGCCTGCCTGCCCGCACCAACCCCGCCAATCAATCGTGAAATGCCGCTTATAATCCAAGCAGTCGATTCACCCCCTACATGAACAAGAAATGATCAAAACCTACCTCATCAAATCGCTGATGCTCCCATGTGAGTTGCTCATCCCTGTTTTGTTGGCCTGTGTTCTGTGTTTGGCATTGTGCCAGTCAGCAGATGCACAAGGTCAAATCATGGAAAAGACGTTGCTTGCCGAACCGCTTGCTGACATTGCGGCCGACGCAAGAGAAAAAGGAAATCCAACGCGAGGCGCGATCATCTTTCACTCGCCGGGTACCGGCTGTGCCAAGTGCCACTCTACCATCGACGAGACCGGATTTGGCCCAAACCTCAGCGTTTGGAAACGCAAAGTAGATGATGAACATCTGGTTCGCTCGGTGCTAAAACCGTCTGCTCACATCGAACCTGAATACCAAAACATCCAAGTCCTGACTGCTGATGGTCAGACATTTGTCGGGATCGAATTGAAACGAACCAACGAGAACCTTGTTCTGCAAACGGGACCAGGTGAGGCGGCGACCGTGAAGATTCTTATCGATGATATCGAAGCAGAAAAGAAGGGCGAAGTATCAGTGATGCCATCAGGGCAAGTCAACTCGCTACGTCAACGGCAAGATTTTCTTGACTTGGTTTCCTACCTGATAGCCATTCGTAATGGCGGCCAAAAATTAGCAGCAAAACTGCAACCATCCGAAGAAGACTTAAAACTCAAAATCCCGGAATACGAATCCGACATAAATCACGAGGGAATGATTTCAGACTGGAACAACGATTCCCTGAAACGTGGGCAGACCATTTACCAAGGGCTCTGCGTCAATTGTCATGGGACAATTGAGAAAGCTGGATCGCTACCCACATCACTGCGATTTGCGAGTGGCCAATTCAAGTTTGGCAATGACCCCCATGCCATGTACCAAACATTGACTCATGGTGGTGGTTTAATGGTGCCACAAACTTGGATGGTCCCTCAGCAAAAATACGATGTCATTCATTACATCAGAGAGCATTTTTTGCGGGACAAGAATCCGACTCAGTACGCTGCAATCACAGCCAAGTACTTATCAAGCCTGCCGCGCGGTGATTCGCGAGGTCCCGAACCCACGGAAATCAAGCCATGGATCACCATGGATTACGGTCCGATGCTGGCGACCACCATCGAGTTTGGAAATGGCGGCAAAAACATTGCACAAAAAGCGATTGCCATCCGCCTTGACGAGGGCCCTGGTGGAGTCGTCCGCGGATCCAGATGGATGGTCTTTGAGCATGACACGCTGCGGATGGCAGCGGCATGGAGTGGAAAGTTCCTCGACTGGAATGGCATCCAGTTCAATGGGCGACACGGCGTGCACATGCGAGCCAATGGCGACGTGCATGCAACTAATTCAACCGGCCCTGGCTGGGCCAACCCGGTGACTCGCTCATTTGAAGACAATCAAAGAGTGGAAGGAAGGGACCAACGAAAATACGGACCTTTACCAGCGGCTTGGGGAAAATTCCGTGGGCTCCACCGTTATGAAGACAAGGTCATTTTAAG
>JAAHTH010002013.1_pt1 | contig 16389 bp, 12 predicted proteins | sample 6116091 | NCBI WGS metagenome assembly JAAHTH01 (sample SAMN13939990, study PRJNA603662) | sponge metagenome | isolation source: marine sponge | host: Mycale hentscheli | place: New Zealand | collected 2006 | reverse complement strand
GGAATCGCATCGAATTTATGATCATGGCAACGTGCACATGCCACCGAAGTCCCCAGAAAAACTCTTGTGGTGGCATCAATCTGTTCGTCAATCTGATCTGCTGCAAACTGAACCCGATTTTGCTCATTCAAGTTTTTGGGCCCCATTGCCAGGAACGTTGTGGCCACAAGATTTGAAGCCCACTGCTCATCACTCCTCGCAGGCAACAAATCTCCTGCAATCTGTTCCCTGACAAACTGGTTGAATGGTTTATCTGCGTTAAACGAATCAATGACGTAGTCGCGATAGCGCCACGCATGGGGATAAGTCTGATTTACCTCGCGGCCTGTCGATTCCGCAAACCGGGCAACATCAAGCCAGTGTCGTCCCCAACGCTCACCAAATTGTTCGTATCTCAACAGTTGATCAACAACATGATTGATCGCCTGCTCCGGGCTCGATTGCCATTTGGCCTCAAAGTATTCAACTTGCTGCAGTGTCGGCGGCAAACCGATCAGGTCAAAGCAAAGTCGACGCAACACCCGGTACGCCTCTGCATCCTGTGCAGGCTCAATACCAGCCTGCTCCAAGTTAGCGAGGATGAAACGATCAATGGATGTTGCTGGCCACTCCTCATCACTGACAGTTGGAGGTTGCTGCTGTCGGGGATTTTGATAAGCCCAAAATGTGTCACGAGCGTTACCAATGTCTTCGCTGCTGATTTTGGATTGAATCTGCGAAATCTGATTTTTACGTGGATCCGGAGCACCCATCTCAATCCACTCTCGAAAATCATTGATAACACTATCCGAAAGTTTTCGCTTCGGTGGCATGACAAAATCTTGATGCACCATCGCATTGAAAAGCAGACTCTCTTCAAGATTACCGGGCACAATCGCGGGGCCACTGCTACCCCCGATCAACATGAGTTCCTTCGTATCAAGCCGCAGACCGCCGCGAACGTTACCGGATTGATTCGAGTGACACCCGTAACACTCCCTGATCAGCACTGGCCGAATTTTGGCTTCGAAAAACTTCAGCTCATCGGACGTCAGTTGCTGTCCGTAAATCGGTACGACAGGAAACGCGAGAAGAATTAGCAGAACTGGGCGTAAGGAAATCATGGCTGGCATCCAATATTATCGACCTGAGACAGACGGAAGCTCGATCGAAAAGTACCTCAGAATAACGGAATAGGACGACTTGATTGGGCTATGTTCGGTTCTGAGCGGACCCCTCCATAACGTTCGCCTGGCTCTGAGACACCACTTTGACCTCGAGCCCGCTTTTTCGGAGACTTCACGGCAGGTTGCCCCTCAAACTTGTTCAATTTTTCAGAAGAATATTCTGCTGATTTCGGCTCTCTCGCACGCTCATTCTTGGATTGACTTCGTGCACTGCCGGATTCTGGACCTCCCCGAACCGCCTCCGGTCTGCCCTTCCCTGCTCTGCTCTGTCCAATTCTTCCCTGACCTACTTTGGCTTTTTGCAACCACTCCCTCATGCCATCAAACATCACAGTCAGCTCACGCACATTCAGCATGCCATCCCCATCAGTGTCAAATTCTGAGAGCATTTTCGATGCAATATCTCGGGGTTCTCTTGCCGGTGCCACCCCGTTTTTGCTGCGTGGGCTGCGGTGTTCCCCTCGTTGAAGCTTTTCCACGGCGTGAACCCTTGGTGCCCAAAGTCCGGTTATCAGACACGCTGCTGCCGTGATGCAGATTTTCATGAGATGACTCTTTTGTTCCGATAACGCGTCCTGACTGACCAGCCCAATGTTAGGAAAACGGAAGATTGCATCCTTGAGGACAGAGAATCCTAAACTTTCTCACAATTATCAGTTTCTATGATATGCGATGTTATTTCCACCAATTTAAGTGCGAAACCTGACACGATTTCGCGGCATTAATCAGTCGCAGATGTACCTGTCTTTTCTTCTAATCTTGGGTGGCACCTTCTATGTCCGATAGCTCAATTGGCGTCGAAACCGGGCTCACAGCACGAATGAGGCAGGGAAACAAGGATGCGCTCGCGACCCTCTTTTCTGACTACCGGGAGCGTCTTCGCCGCATTATCCAATTTCGCATTGACTACCGAATTGCAGCGAGAGTTTCAGATTCAGATATTTTGCAGGATACCTACATTGCCGCAGCAAAACGGCTCCCACACTTTTCACACCAAACAGAAATGTCTGCATTTCTCTGGCTTCGTCTACTGGCGAAACAGCAGCTAGTGGATATCCATCGGCAGCATTTAATGGCAGAGAAAAGAGATGCCCGAAAAGAGATGGGTCTCCAGCCCTACCAGGCATCCGCGCAGACTTCCATGGCTCTGGCTGTCCAGTTGGCTGGATCAATCACCGCAGCCAGTGAAGTTGTCGCACGGGCTGAAACGATCGCCTTTTTGGAATCATCGTTGAATGAAATGGATGAGACCGATCGTGAGGTAATTGCGCTGCGGCACTTTGAAGAACTAACAAATATTGAAACTGCCAGTGTTTTGAATCTGCAACCCTCGGCAGCGAGTAAACGCTACCTCAGGGCAATGAGTCGTCTTTCTCAACTGATGTCCAAATTTGAGGACTCACAACCTAGAGGCGAAGCATGACACTCGATGATCAGACTCCCCATGACAGCGAAGCAAAACCAGATCAATCGCCGGCTCCAACCAAGGCGGACCACTTCAATCTCGATAAAATTGGAGAACAGTTCACTGAAGCGATACGAGGAGGTGCCTACCCGAACATCAATGTGTACCTAAAAATGTATCCAGAGAATGCCGATGAGATACGTGAACTACTGGAATCCATCTCACTCATCGAGACATTCAAGCAGTCAAAGCATGCGGTATCTGATCCATCCGCAAGGCACACCACTTTTACAGAACTCGACGATTACAAAGTCATTCGTGAAATTGGGCGTGGAGGGATGGGTATCGTATTTGAAGCTATCCATGAACCACTCAGCCGCAAAGTAGCGATCAAAGTTCTGGCGAACAATCTTCTTGGTGAATCCAAGCATCTGATAAGGTTTCGTCGAGAGGCACGCGCCGCTGCGAAACTGCGACACACGAACATTGTTCCTGTGTTCGGTGTGGGCACGAGTGGTGAGCATCACTACTACGTCATGGACTACATCGATGGGATGAGCTTGCATCAATGGCTGACGTCTCTCGACCAAGATCGTTCCCCCGCCGCTCCAACCGTCGACTTTTACTCTGCCAACACATTTTCTGGCGCAAACACTGACGAAGCAATTGCAGAAGATGCTTTACAGCAACCTGGTGTAGACTCACCAACGGTTCAAGACACGCAAAGGTACCAGCGTTGGGTTACAGGCTTGGGCATATCTGCAGCTGATGCATTGCACTATGCGCACTCACAGGGCGTGTTACATCGTGACATCAAACCTTCAAACCTGCTGCTCGATAGAAGTAACACACTCTGGATTGCTGATTTTGGCTTAGCAAAACTTGCCGAGCAAAATGCGGTCACAGCAACGGGCGATATCGTCGGCACTCCTCAATACATGCCACCTGAATCATTTGAAGGTGAATATGACATACGTAGTGAGGTCTACGCGCTGGGGCTAACACTCTATGAGCTGCTAACCCTAAAGCCGGCCATTGAAGGCAATGGCACGGCAGACATTATCCGCAAAGCCACCCGTGGTGTGACGGTACGACCTCGTAAATTAAATCCCGACATTGCGCAAGACTTGGAAACAATTCTACTGAAGGCTTTGTCGCATGATCCGGAGGATCGCTACACAAACGCTGAAGAACTGCGGGAGGATCTGAATTATTTTCTAACAGATCGTCCCATTGCGGCTCGAAAAACCAATCCCATAGAACGGATGATTCGCTGGTCCCGTCGTGAGCCCAAAGTTGCTGCCCTCACGATTACTACTTTCTTATTACTGGGCGCTCTTGCCAGTGTCTCCGCATTTGGCTTCTGGCAGACCAAGCAGGCACTTAACCAAGCGAAGGCCTCCGAACAAGATTCGATTGAGTCACTTGCATTAGAAACGGCTGCAAAAAATGAAGCAGATGCACAAAAAACACTTGCAGAGAAGAACCTGCAGGTCGCCGTGAAAGCACTCAATGAAGTGATGGAGAATATATCCCGCCGTGGAATTGAAACAGGTGCGGAATTCCTGGCAGAAGTGACCGATACAACCTCTCCAAATGTCTCTGCCGAAGATGCCGAATTGCTTAATTCTCTACTGGGCTTCTTTGATGAACTGGGGCGTAACAACAGCAAGGATCTACTTGCTGAGTCCGCGATTGCAGCCAAATATGCGGGGGAGATTTGCATGAGGCTGGGTGACTTACACAAAGCAGAACTAGCCTTCAGTGAATCGCTTAACAGAACTCGCGAACTCGCAGCATGTGACCCGGATGAAACAGCACATATCGTTGCACAAGCTGCCATTCTGAATAAATTGGCCCTCATTACCGGTCTGCGTGGAAGACTTAAACAAGCAGACGCCATCTTTTTCAGAACCAAACGTTTATTGCAATCTTGCCCTGATGTCATGGCCACTGCAGAAGGACGTTTCCATTATGCGATTGCACACCGACTGGTGGCATCACATGCAACACGAATTGGAATTGATGAACCAAGTCCATACCAGGGCGCAGGTCGGACTTGGCTAGCACGAAGACTGCGTCTGACCGAACCCAAGCCAGGGATCGACAGTGCCAATGCCGTGCTTCGAGAAGCCATTGACGTTTTAACCAGATTAACCAACGAACACCCTGAGAATCAGCACTATCAGGTAGAACTTGCGAGAGCCTATCGAGACAAGGCAGTGACCGCTTCACTTGCCCGACGCCGGACCGAAGCAGAAAATTCAATTCAGCGATCAATTGCTTTATTTCGCGAATTGCTCTCTGCAAATCCCACCTTGGATGCGATCCGATATGAGCTTGCATTAACGCTCTGCAGCACTGCAACTTTCAACATGGATCAGGTCCGCCGATCAGTTGAGGCACATGAACTGTGCCAAAAACTGTTGGAAACGTCACCCGACCTTCCTCATGTAAAGGCACTGTATGCTTCCATACTAGCCAATCTCGCCGAACGTCAAATGCGACTCGCAAAATATAAAACTGCCGAAGATACATGGAAAGAAGTTCTTCAAATCTATGAGTCCCTGATCCAAACCTCACCCAATGTTCTCCTTTACAAACGTCGTCATAGCGACACGTTTGAATCACTTGCGGAATTGAAAGGAAAACAGGGCGACCGCAATGCTGCACAGGCGTATCTGGAACAAGCCATCGAAGGTCTGCGACGCGCCATCAAACGCAGCCCTGACTCACCTGTAATGCGTCTGCAACTGAATCGATTGATTCAACGTGCACGCCGCCAAGCCAATGCAGAAAAAACAATCGGGTCCGAACGTGTGGATGAAGAATAAAGGCCACCTGCCCATGATTGTTTCCAGCCTGCCAGCCCTCGAGGTCGCCGTGACCGCCGCCTGCACAAGATGAAAGTCATTTGCCACGCCCACGAACTCGCCCAAATCACTAGCAAGTGTGAACACCTGCTGAGCTCGTTAGCGAAACCAGAATTCAAGGATATCCTCAACACGCTCTTCTTCCAGCATTTCATGCGCGACCAACTCGTCGGACAGTGCCGCAATGGCTGCCCAAACTCGATCCAGTTGCACTTGTCGCCTCAGCTCCACCATGATCTTTTCCAATGCCGCCATGCGTTGCCTCTCATCAGCCCACATCGGTGTTGCTGTTCGCCAAGCCTGCGCCCAGTCGTGCTGCCAAGGCCCGTAGAACGCGGGGTGAAAGGGTTCGTCTCGATAGACCATCTCGGCTACTGGGCCAGCGAGTATTGTTAAGATCTCTCGTTTTCGCTGCCAATCAAGATCAGGATCAACCCGTCCCCACTGAATACGACACTCCCCAAAACGAGCTGGTAACCAATCATCTGCTTCACCACCAAGCTGCATACCCTGAACTGTCCCACCCAACGCATAGGCAATCACTGCATGCCCAGACTCATGGTAGGCAGTGAGCGTTTCATCATCCATCACTTTGTTGTCACCTGTGCTAAACTGCGTTTACCTGACAACATATTGAAACTAAGACTCAACGAAAACCTCGCCCTGTAAGGAAGAGTGACCAAGATGAAAGCGATGTTACTGACCGCGTACGAACAGATGGAAGTCACAGAAGTTAACGAGCCTGAAGTTGGACCAGATGATGTCCTGATTCAGGTAGAAGCTTGTGGCATTTGCGGCAGTGACATCCACGGATTTGACGGTAGCACTGGTCGAAGGATCCCACCCCTCGTCATGGGCCACGAGGCATCAGGAATTGTCGTGGGCACCGGTTCGAATGTATCAGATCTCCCGGATGGTACCCGCGTCACCTTTGATTCCATGGTTTCATGCGGACAATGTGACTTTTGCCGACAAGGAAGTGGAAATCTCTGCGACAACCGTATGGTACTAGGGGTCTCATGCGAAGAGTACCGCCGGCATGGTGCTTTTGCTGAGCGAATCAGTGTGCCACGAAGGATTGTCTACCAACTACCGGATAGCTTGCCCTTTGAAGAAGCTGCGCTTGTTGAAGCTGTTTCCGTAGCAGTTCACGCCGCTAATGTCACTCCGATCTCCCTCGGTGACACAGCTGTTGTTGTTGGCGCGGGCATGATCGGTTTATTGACTCTACAAGCAGCTCGCGCTGCGGGCGCTTCTCGTATCATCGCAATTGACTTGAATGAAAAACGCCTTGAGGTCGCAAAACAACTCGGCGCCGACGAAATCATACGGGGTGACCAGTGCAATGCTGCTGAGGTGATCATGAAGCTTACCAACGGTCGGGGTGCTGATATTGCATTTGAAGTCGTTGGTACGACACCGACGGTAAGAACAGCAATTGAATGTGTGCGAAAAGGCGGTAATGTGACGCTGGTGGGTAACGTCTCGCCAACCATTGACTTGCCGCTGCAATCAGTCGTAACAAGGGAAATCTCGCTGCATGGAACCTGTGGTTGCAACGGTGAGTACCCAGAATGCATCGATTTAATGAATCGAGGAATCATCAATGTCAAGCCGCTAATTACCGCCACAATCCCACTTAGCGATGGTCCCACGTGGTTTGAGAGACTTCATGCAGGTGACCCGCATCAGATGAAGGTCGTTGTGCAACCCCGCCAAACATAATTCCCGTTCATATCCGTTTGGAAACAAAAGACGAGCTGTGTTGTTCAGATCAAACAACTTCAAGATCAGATTTAACAAGGACAACACTACTGTTGCCCGATTGAAAAATGATGTCATCCATAAAGCTTGTCATCAACACGAAACCACGACACTGCTCGATTTCAAACGACTCCGCAGTCCCCGGTGCTGGGGTCAAGCGGCCGGGGCCATCATGTGATATGAAAAACCGCGTATCGACAGTACTTACAGAGACTCGCAACTGCACCTTTCTGTCACGGTATGGATGAACAGCAGCTCGGTCTCGCACCTCATCGTTGTTGCGTGAATCCTCTGTGAACATGCGACTGACGACTGGATCTTCTTCCTTGATCTCCAAATTTCCATAGCACATAGCATTGAACAAGGCGCTCGATAGAGCCGCCCCGACACGTATCCTCTGAACGGTGGAAAGACCAGTGGCAGCGGCCAATGTCTGCACGACGTACAAGACCGCGGGCTCGATCGCTGCGATGTCATTGGGTAATTCAATGCTGAATTCCGGGTTCTCTAAATGCCCGGAAAAGTGTTGGAAAATTGCGTTGACCTCAACCATCGACAAGGTTTGACGCACAACATGATTCAGCAATTTCTGCAAGGAATTCTTGGGCACAAAGTTCACTGCACCAACAGCTAACGCGTCAACAGCTAACCCCTCTGAACCTCTCGCGGTCACGACAATACAGGGCAGATCGGGATCTTCCCCGACAACTTTCTCAACCAATTCGCACCCATTCAACTTGGGCATATGCAAATCGGTCACCAACAAGTCAGGTCGCGATGCTTGAAACGCCTCCCAGGCCAATTGCCCATCAACCACACAATCCACACGATGACCGTCCTGCTCCAACAAAGCACGCATTAACGCGGTATGCGTTGAACTGTCTTCGGCTAGCAGAATTGTCGCCATGGAATCCCTTTACCGTCCCTAACCACCCTATCTGACAATCTCAACATACTGCCGATTCATCTTGTACATCATATTGTACAGGCTGTGGTGTTTCAGCTTCTTTTTTCCAGATGAAATATCAGCATTACAAATTCCAAAAAAAATTGCCAAACTATCCATAAATGAAAGACTTACTTTTTGCTATTCACCCGAACGTCCATCAACTGCTAGACCCAACCACAACAGAGGTGGATTCATCATGCAGAAACTTGCATGTCACGACGATCATCAAAATCTGGCCCGTATCGTCTGCAAATCGGAATAGGACATCTGATTTGAAACATGCGTACTTCAATCGTTTGCCAAAAGCGAAAATACAAACCATACGCGTCGCCACAACATTTAATTCTTCAGAGTACCCTGATGCCGTACTTCCGTGTTCATGACAGTCACAAATTGATTCTGACCAACTATAAAGTCATGTTCTCGTCATTCTCTGACACCAACAACTTCACCAAAATCAAACGGTACCAAGCGCACTTTCTGTTGCAGCAAGATCGCACACAAGTACATTTCACTGTTCGCGATCCCTATCGAAAAACTATGTCGCTGTACAAAGACAAGTTTCAGTGGACACCGCTGAATGCGGACCTCACTAAACCAGTTAAATGGGAAAAACCACAGCGAATTTTCTTTCCCTTCATGGGACTTTCAACCAAACGAGACAGTGACCAAAAGATTCAGGAGACTCTGGTCAATACGTCGTTTGATGAGTTCGTTGAACTATTGGCACAGTGCTATTGGCACGATGAGCACAGCCAACCTCAGCACTGGATTCTTGATCACCCGCGTTATGTGCTCTTCAGAAAACTTCATTTGAACCCGAATCGGCTTACCCTTTATAAAATGGAAGAGCCTGAGGAACTCGATGCCTTTGCACTGTCGACTGGCTTTGACAATAGCAAACGCGTCAATAGCACTGCTCAGATCACTACCCCCAAAGCACTCAGTCCCGAATCAATCAAGACCATCAACAATATCTATAAAAAAGATTTTGCTGACTACGGTTACCAGATGCGTTAAATGCGATGAACCACACGTACAGACGAGTGACCAAAGCGAGTCGAGCAAGCGGTCAAACCATTTACCTGTGCACCGTCAAATAACGCGTTTTCACAAAGCTCTAGGCTCGGAAAAACCAGGCAAGTCTGGCTCGAGGAAGTATCCAACTCCGGACTGACGAAGACAGTCAGCCTGCGACTGAGACGCGGGCGTTAATTCTTGACAATCTTGACGGACAATGTCATCCGCCGCTTTGTCATCAGAGCTAGAACCGTGAGATTGACTCTTCCTGGTCTTAATGAAGTCAGAAATTGACCGCGATGTTGCCTGCGCCGGAGAAGAAACTCGAAGCATCTTCCTTACTCCATTTAGCCGTTCCAATGAAACCAACGCGGCTTGCCTTGCCAAATCTTGATGCTCAGAATTCACTAACTCAGCAAGTGCCATAACCTCAACTTCGAATTTTGCCAACTCATCCAACAAACGTTGCTCAGACTCACTCTGGTTCGTTTGCCCCCTCTTCAATTCAAATTCCCGATTTAACCCGGACAGATTCTGCCGGCCACTGGAATGTTCATTGTCATCATAACGAGCAAGCGTCTCAGTTCGGTCCACTTGAATCGCCCTTGGCGCCTCGATCCCAAGCTGGACTTTTGACTTCTTCAACTGAATGACCCGAACACAGACGTTCAGATCGCGAAATTCTATCGACTCGCCTTCTTTCCTTGACAACACCAACATTTGAACACCTCCCTATTCACAGACCTAGCCAACGCGAGACAACCTAACGCCGCCAGGTACTAAACACAAGTTCAGTATTTGCATTTTTTTGATGTGAATTGCAAGCAATTATGCTCATTTCGTTCACCACTCACCCAAACGTTGATTCCACAACGAACAACAGAAATCACCTGCAGTCTTTATCCTCGCAGCTCAGACTGCGGTGAACATCGACCAGCCTTAGTGGTCGTGATTCCTACACAAGCACGGAGCTTCATTCAGGGATGCTTGTCAAACCAGGCCATGGTCGCGGAAGCAATGCCCTCATGTCCGCCGTCAAAAATAGTCAGTCGCGCTTTTCCACTGTAACGTCGCAAAAAATACTTTCGATTGAAAGTTGGATCGAAGCCTTCATCACCTGCTCTCGCCGGTTCCAACTTTCCGGGCCGTGACAATTGCGACATTTCGATCTCAGTGACTGGCTGGTCACCCCTCGCTTCCGCGATTCGATTAAAGACGTTGATTGAATGGCTGATAGGAACGCTTCCTTCATGCCCATCCTTGAGCCCGGCGCTGATGTCGAGCGCTACGTCACGCGCGTCTGCCGCATATGTGATGGGACTGCGAGCTTGATACTGCGAATCTACCTCCAACGAGAAACCGGGAGGTCCGCCACAACACTGTTCGATCATTTTGCCGTACTTGGTCTCACGGTGCCGTGCATGCCACTCTGCGAGATCACTGATGCCAACCCATGCGCTTGCAGCTCGCCACAACTTGGGATTTCTTGCAGCCATCAACATTGTCATATGGCCACCGCCCGATGTCCCTGTCAAATAAATTCTGTCTGCATCGACTTGATAGTGCTCAGTAACCCACGCAATTGCATCAAGAATGTCCTGCTGGGCCAACCTTGATCCACATGCTTGCGGGCTACGATTGACACCACGAAAATTCGGAAACAGATAAATCCAACCTCTGCCATGCACAAGTTTCTCGAGTTCATTACGCTGCGATAAATCCGCGCTCCAAGAATGAAGGCTGACAACCAAAGGAACAGGTTTGTGCAACTGGTTACCTGAGGAGGGAGCAATCAGAATCGCTTCCTGAATACTGTCGTCCATTGAGCTTTTGAATTGAATTCGCTCTCGCTGCATCGCCACCGCTGGCTCGTCCGCGCATACTTCAGTCCTACTTGAGACTGCAGATATTAAAATCGCAAATAAAAAGCAGAAGCCCGAAATACGAATCATAGAATTGGCTCATTTGAATAAGAAGATTTTGATTGCAACGAAAGCAAATCGAACAACACCTCGCAGCCTCGGCCATGCCATGCGTTAAGGCCAGGCATGGAGTCGACTTCAGAGACGCCTTTGTGTAATTCTGATTTATACCAAGATACGGAAGCCGGCAGCATCAAAAGTACTGTCAGAAGCTTTCCAGCCGGCTTCATCGCATTCCCTGTGAGCAGATCACTCTTCGTCAAACCCGTCTCCAAAATGACGCCTTTTGTATTATGCAAGCTCTCACTTCCAGATTTTTCGAGAATGAAAACGCTATTTGCATTGATCACAGCGTGATTATGGGTAAGTACCACAATGCCCTCCAACACTCTCTTTCGTAAGCCAGACTCGGCAGTCATACTCTTTGAATGGAATCAAGTTGGGAATGCTTAGGAGCGGTTAATGTGCGGAATAACAGGAGCAGTCTGGAGCGACCAGAAACAATCCATCGCTCCTGAAGTGCTTACCAGGATGACCAATGCCATCTCGCATCGTGGTCCTGACGATTCCCAAACCTGGATCGACACCTCCCAAAGGGACGCTTATGGCAATCACCTTGGTGTCGCCCTTGGTTTTCGACGCCTCAGCATCATCGATCTTGAGGGTGCACGGCAACCGATGTCCAACGAAGACGACACAGTTAAAATGGTCTTCAATGGTGAGATTTATAATTACCGGACGCTGCGAAGAAGGCTTGAGGGTCGCGGGCACCAGTTCGCAACAGATGGGGATGGTGAATCGATTCTGCACCTCTATGAGGACTATGGTGCCGACTGCTTCAACCATCTCAATGGCATGTTTGCAATTGGCATCTGGGATGCGAAGCGAACACGATTTGTGCTGGCACGCGATCGCGTTGGACAAAAACCTCTCTATTATGCGGTCAAAGATAACCGGCTTGTTTTCGGTAGCGAATTGAAATCGCTGGCGGCCGTCGAAGGGATCTGCGAGGAAATCGACCCCGCAGCGATTGATGAATTCTTGACTTATCAATACGTCCCTCATCCTGGAACCATCTGGAAAGGTGTTCGAAAACTAGCACCAGGGCACATGGCCATCTATGAAAATGGCCAATTGGCTGTCCATCGCTACTGGAATTTTGATCCTTCCGTAGAAAAACCGATTGACGGGGAAACTGCCTGCGAGCACCTCCGGGAACTGTTGACCGATTCTGTAAAAATACGAATGCAAAGTGATGTGCCACTGGGTGCATTCCTGTCGGGAGGAATCGATTCATCATTGATAACTGCGATTGCTAACGAGCACTGTGATTCATCGATCCGCACATTCAGCATCGGCTTTCCGGTTGCAGATTTTGACGAGACTGCTTACGCAGCTGAGGTTGCCAAACACCTCGGAACCCAACACCAAAGATTTGAGGTGATGCCCAGTGGGGTGGATGTAATTGACAAACTGGTATGGCATTACGACGAACCATTTGGTGATTCATCAGCTGTTCCAACGTGGTACCTCTCGGAACTCACAAAATCTGAAGTCACCGTGGCTCTCTCCGGTGACGGTGGGGATGAATTGTTTGCTGGATACGAGCGTTACCGTGCCTTATGGCTGAGCAATAAACTTCGAAGCCTATTTCCGGTTCACAAAATCCCAGGACTACAACTGATTCAAAAATTTCCTGACTCGAATCGCAGAAAATCGTTAGTGCGGCGTGGCAAGCGTTTTCTAGAAGCCTTGGACCAACCACCCGCAAGACGCTATTTGAACTGGCTCCAGATTTTCCCTGAATCGATAAGAGCTTCGATCTACACCGACAGTTTCCTCGAAGCATTGCCGGGTGATGATCCCTTTGACTTCCTGGACTCAGCATGGACACGAAGTGCGGGCCGAGATTTGGTCACGCGCGCCTCCACTGCGGATATCCTCTCCTACCTGCCCTGTGACCTTTGCACGAAAGTCGACATAGCATCCATGGCTCACGGCTTAGAAGTGCGACAACCGCTACTGGATCACCGAATTGTCGAGTTCGCGGCCTCGCTGCCAGTGGATCTGAAATTTCGTGGCAAGAGAGGCAAGCTGATCCTGCAGGATACATTCGGATCAATGATTCCCAAATCAATTTTCACGCGAAAGAAAATGGGGTTTGGGATACCGATTGCCAACTGGTTTCGAGATGAACTCAAGCCCATGGTACATGACACCCTACTGGCACAAGACGCAAGGATCAGCCCCTACTTCCGACAGGAATCCATTGCCGAACTCGTCCGGGCCCATGAGACCAACGAGCAAAATCATGGATACAGGTTGTGGAACCTTCTGATTTTGGAAAAGTGGCTCCGCGAGTGGACCTAGATCAGACTGGTTGTCCGGCAGATTCCGAAGGTGAACGCAACTTTCGTTCGCGTCTACGAATCGCAACACCAAACATGGTGGAACTGGTCATTAACGCTAGGAAACCACCAACCGTCACTACGCCCAACACTGCCAGTCGCTGCGTGACCTCGGTGTTCTTCCAGGCTTCCAACATCGAGTCGCGTTCTGATTCAGTAATCTGAATTTCCACAGCATCCTCATACTGTGTCGTTCCTCCAACCATCACCTCACCAGAATATCGTCGCTGCGTAAGCTCCTCATCGAATCGTTTGTCACTGACCTGATAAAAGCCAGCACTTCCAAATGTCCCCACGACGTTGTCGATGAAAGTTGACAAAGCTGCACTTCGCATCAGTTTCAATTCTTGCACACTTTCATCTCGCGTTTCGCACGGCCCTGACACTACCACAAACGTTGCCACGTTGTCTCGTTCTTGCACCGGATTGCTAATCCACTCTGGACGACTCTCTGGGTAAACAACATGGTCAAGCGGCGGCACAGACAACTCTTTCAGATCCTGATCGACCTCCGCTAGCTGATCATTCACTCTTTCATCGCTAACCTTGGCTGCCTTCTCATCTGCCACTGACATTCCAGACGTGCACCCAAGCAGAACAACTGCTGCCAACAGCAGTCGTCTCTTAAGATAATACTCATACATTGCTGGTTCCTCCTGCCGTTACGCCGACAATATTTCCCGCTGCATGCTGATTTTTGGGGCTGCCATGTTGGATCGCTTTACGATTGACCCACGGTGCTGAAAGTTGAACAGCGATTGCGATTCCTCCCGCTGCCATGACCCCGATCGCTCCTGGGATCGGCATGAATTGATGCACTGCCCAACCGACAAGGACAGCGACCGCCACTGACCATACACTGAGGCGTTTTCGACGCAGAGGATCAACGGGCTTCCACCAGCGCAACACTGCAAACAGCAACGCAAAATGTGTCACAAATGCTGATGCAGTTGGGATTCCTTCTGGATAAAGGCTTGGTGAAAGGCTGGTTGAATCCAAATCCCTGACCAACGCTCCATCCAGCGGGATCATCAAAAACTCACCCGTCACAAAAGCAAGATAACCGACCGCGGCTCCCACACCAGCCAAGGCCAGTCGACGGGCCAGTGGCTCGCCGTCATCACACTCCCACCACTTCCCCAAACTCAAAATTGCAAAGGTAGCACCTAGCACAATGATCGCCAGCCATGCGTAGATCGCGATTGATTGGGCGGGTACGGGTTCATTGTAAAATCGAATTGCTCCTGCCGCCCCTGCCAAGCCGATGGCTGAAAGCGTTGCAGCAATCCACGATGTATTCAACTCAGCCAGTCGGTTCAATCGCGGCTTGGCACGGAGTTCATTGCGTACGCCGCTGGCCCAAGCGACAGGTGAAACGACTCTACGTTGCGGAGCGTATTGAACCGCCAGGCGTTGCGCCTCTGCGTATTTTGGTTGTCGCTTCGATTGCAAGACCATCTTCCAGATCACGTAATACGGGACATAAACACACGCGATCAAAGTCAACAACGGCACCAACCAGCCGACATTCACAAAGAACAGGATACCAACGACCAACCCGAGGGCAGTCTTTTCATATGGTCCAGCCAAAGAACCATTGCCACTGAACCAGCGACTAAAATCGTGCCAACTTGTCTGCACAGCTCTCGCAACCGGCTCATCAAATAGAGCATCCTGATCTTTCTGTTGCCCATCTTTCGGCGTGTTCCCTGCATCAACGGAGTGGGCAACCAAAATCGCGTCAATCGGCTCTGATTGCAGCGACGCAGCACCCAAGCCTGAATGACCATTCGTCGGCTCAGAACCTTGCTGCTCCCAGGATGCACCTCCAATATTTTCAAGTGAAGCCAGCATTTCTGCCACGGAAGCAAAACGTTTGCTCGGATCCTTCTCCAAACAGCGAGCAATCGTTGAACGGCAAGGATCCGCGATACCGCTCAGATCCGGCGTTGCGGTCAAATGCTTGACAATGATCTCGTGACAACTCTCGCCATCAAACGGAACTCGACCAGTCAATAATTCAAAAAGCAGAACCCCAAGGGCATAAATATCAATTTCGCGGCCGTACTGGCCCCGGCCAATTTCGGGTGCCATGTAATGAAAGGTCCCGACACTCTCTGTATGACCACCACGATGAGACGTCGAAATGAATTTGCTTAGACCGTAATCCCCAACTTTAACCTGACCCAAGTCATCAAAGATATTGCCAGGTTTAAGATCCCGGTGCACGAGGCCTGCACAATGCAAATGGTGAACACCAGCCCCGATCCCCTGTAGCCAGCGTTTGGCCTCTATTATCGACAAGCCATCCGGAGACTCGTCAAGAATTTGCCTTAGATTGAGCCCAGCCACATATTCCATAACAACCCATGACTCATCCTTGGAGTCACGACAAATGTCAAACAAGGCAACAAGATTAGGATGTTTCAAATTCAAACATTGCGAAACACCACGGAGTTCGATTTCAAGGTTGCGTTGAATTCGCTTCAGCGCAACCTCCTTCCCAGCATCACTGAGAGCAAAGTAAACCTCCCCAAAGCCACCCATGCCTACACCACGACAAATCGTGTAGGGCGGCAGAGGTGTCGATCCGGGGGAATACGTAAATGTCATCGATCGAGTCGTTGAATCACTAGCCTGTGTTTCCCCTAGCCAAACTTCATCGTGACCTGAGCGTTGAGAGGAATCAGCGTCACTCAAATTAAGACTTCTATCACCAAAATCAGAAGCCGCATCAAATCCATCCTGGCTGAAATCCATCTCAGCGCTCGAACTTTGGTCGACCACCTGATTTGCCGATAAGGGCGGGTTCTTTGGACCCTCCTTCAGTTTAGCCAGTAGTGTATTCATTAATCGAGGTTTCCGAGGAGATTGATCCAGAG
>JAAHTH010001341.1_pt1 | contig 16439 bp, 18 predicted proteins | sample 6116091 | NCBI WGS metagenome assembly JAAHTH01 (sample SAMN13939990, study PRJNA603662) | sponge metagenome | isolation source: marine sponge | host: Mycale hentscheli | place: New Zealand | collected 2006 | reverse complement strand
CAATCTATAGGATTAGATGAAGGATTATATTTAGTATTGTCATCAATAGTTAATGCTACTTGGAGTTTATCATTAATACTTGAAGAAAATGCTGAACCAATTCCAAAAGAACCATTTTCAGAATAAAATCTATTCATGATGCTATTTTTTTCACCACGAGGTAATCCCCAAATTGCGTTTCCACTTGAAGAAAGAGACTTGTAATAATTAAGAGCAATGTCTTGGTAAGCAGGAGTTGTTATAGCATAACTCAATGGTGAATCAATACCATTGACAAGAAATTCAACACGACTAATGTCAGGAATATATTCACAAAGCATATTATTATTGTAAAGAGATTTAACTGAAGATTGATGCATAAAAGACATTGATAAAGCATCATAAGCTACACTGCTGACTACTTGGATATTATTTGAAAGACCAGTGACAGTTTGAATCATATTAGAGACAGTGTTTAATACAACGGGTTCATTACTTGGAACTTCCATTGTTTCCATCCAAGAGAGTTGTAAGTCTGTAAGTTCATAAGAAAGAGAACTAATATCAGGATTAACAGCACCAGATATATACATAGCCTCAACAGCAGATGCAAGTTGGAACATTACTTGTATTTCTTGGAATTTAGATTGTGCGAGGTCAGCAGAACTCTTATTAACACATATTTGAGGTTTCATACTAAAAGCAATACCTTTATTAACATTATCACCATTTAAGAGATAAGTATTGAGAGCACCTTTAAGTTCAGGAGCATTGAGAGAGTTAGTGATTAAAGATTCAGGAGAGAAATCGTGTTGAGTAACCATTGACACATAGCGAGGATAATTTTGAAGAGATTCAACAGTTCTATTATTGATAGTTGAGTTGGTATTTCTAAAAAAAGAATGAACTCCAGCAAATTGGTCTAACATAATACCTTCAGTGCCATCAATAGCACTTGGAACACCAGCAGGGGAGTTTTTATATAATTTAAGATAACCATTAACACGAAGAGAACCTGCTTTACATTGACGACCAGTTGGCATCTTCATTAAAAACGTAATAACGTCAAATTCACCATACTTTTGCTTGATATTGGTAGGTTGTGCTGAATTATAAAACGACATGTTAAATATAAAAATTTATTCTATTATTATATTATATATATATATATTAAAATATTATTATATAGTAATATTAAATTATCTTTTAAAAAAACTTTTATAATTAACATTTGGTTTCATTACTCTATTAACATTTAGATTTACTTGAGGTGGTGTAGGTTGAACCACATCACCTTGAGATTGTGTTTTTACTTGTGATAATTCTGGTTCTTTAACCTCTTCAGTTTTTTTTGATTCTTCCAGTTGAATTTTTTCTTCTGCCTTCTTCCTTTTTAATTCTGCTTTTTCTAATTTTAATTGCTTCATTTGATTTATCGAATTATTTATACCATTGATTGAATCTTTTAATTCATCAAATTTACTATTATAATGTTTTTCAAATAAATCATTATTAGGTTGAACTGGTGCTGGTTGTGGTGGTGGTGCTTGGACTTGAGGTTGTGCTTTTGGTTGAGGTTTTGGTGGTTCTACTGGTTCTGCTTGTGCTTGTGCCTTTTTAGCATTTCTCTTTTCTATAGACTTGGCTCTCATAAGAGCCAATTTCTCAAGCATGAGTTCACGTTGTTCTGGTGTCTGTTCTGCTTTTTTACGTGGTTTTTTGGCTTTTGGTGCCTGATTGATAAGTTGTGCTAAATCATCAATAGTTAAATTTGACATTATGATTATATTATTATATATAAAGATAAAAAATAAACAAGTTAAAAACAAAAATAAACAAAAATTTCTTTAAAAATGGGTGTATATAAATTAAAATTAACTGAAAAATCTTTTTTTCATATCCGCAACTGACTCTGAAATAGTTTTCTTATTCCACAAAACCCATCTACTGAAAAAACCAGGTGTATTTGCTCCACTTTTACCCCAATTTTCACCAGCCTTTTCAGCACCATGTCTTGCTATATATGCTTTTTTCATAATTTCTGCTTTCTCTTTATCATCTTTAGAATATATTGTATAATCTTTATTTGAGGCTGAACCGAATTTCACTGTATTATTTCTCTGTGTTGTTTCATTATAAATAGTAGCTTCATATTTGTGCGTGCCGTCAGTTGATTTCTTTAATGATATAAATTTATACATATTGATTACTATAATATTAAAAGATATAAAAATACACTTTTGAAAAAGCGTAGCCAAAACAATAAGTTAAAAATAAAAATAATTTCCTGAAAGGGTTTGCGTGCGGGATTATGAAATCCTGCCTTAAAGAGTTTTAAACATATATTTGAATAAATAGACTGGACCAGGTACAATATTTTGATTATGAGTTGAATCACCATAAGCGGCGAATTGTAAAGTGTATCCAGATAATGGGTTAAGGTATTGAGATTCAGCATCACTTGCGGAATATATTTTAAGTGGGAAGACAACAGGTGCTGAGCCACTACGAGCAACACCATTAATACCACTTAAACTGGCTACAGGAGCAACATCATTATTCATTGTATCGAGGAATTTATCAAGATGAAGTGTTGAAGGATATTTAGAAGAATTGGATTGAATAACAATATTACGATTGGTGTTGTCTATGTTGTTAATACTCCATCTGTATTGTTGAATGTTTCTGGAATGGGATACTAAAGATGTGCTTGGAAGAGGAGCACATAACAAAGCACTGTAGCAGTTAGGTTCAGATATAATAAACTGGCGATTGTATGATTCTAATATATTTTCGATTGTAACTGCTTCAACTTTGACAGTGCTATAAATACTTGCTGGAGGCATACCATCTTTTTCAGTTTGGATTAAAACTAATTCGGCTTTGGTTATTTCCCAAGTAGGGTTTTTAAATGAGTTATGAGTTCTATTATTAGGAATCCAATTAACAAGACCATCACCAACAAGTGGTTGAACACAAACAAATGACTGTCCTACAACAGGTGGGATATTATCATTACCTGCAACAACCCATTGGGCTTGAGTAGTTGTTCCTATATCAGTAATCATATATGATTGACCTACAACCATTTCACTACCTGCTTGTGTAGCATTAGGAGTTTTGGCATTCCATATATGAATATTAAAACTGTTAGCAGGGGTTATAACACCAAGACCAGGGGTGACAGCACCACGACCACCAGGGACAAGCATTGATGCATTTTGGATACTATTATTATTTTCTAAACCAAGATTTTCAAATGTAACATCAAAAAGTTGTGTAGTAGCATTATAAACGGCTTTCTCAATAACAGCAACTCCACCTTGATTTGGTAATCTCACACTTTGATTAGAATAAAGACGACGAAGAGAAGGTATGTCAGCATTTTCATAAATATCAGGATAAATAGAAACATCATTATTAATAGATTGATCTACAGCAATACAAACCATACCACTTGTTCCAGATAAATGTCTAATAGAACCAGCAGTAATTTGGGCTACTGTTCCAGCACTTAAAATACCACCTGCTTGTAAATTTTGTATTTGGGCTTCAGTCATAGAAAGTGTAGATGTAGTTTGGAATGTTTCCCAAGCAGTTGAATCAGTATTAACATTAAGTTCAAGTCCTTGAGATACTAATTCAAAATGACTAAATGTGATCTTTGCGTTTTGTAAATGAGTTCCTGTAAAATCAGGTATAATATAAAAATCATTAAGCACAAGTTGAGGACCAAGAGGTAATGCTTGACCTACAACTGTATTAATAGTTGTCATATGTTGAAAAAATCTATCAACTTTATTAGGTTGAGAAATTTTAAACATAACTCTAATCGTTTTACCAACAACCATATCAAGTTCAGCCATTTGTGCTACAGTCCATTGAAAAGAACTTTTAAATTGAATAGTATTTGATGCTTGACCTGCTTTTTCAATCATTTTACCATTAGCATCAACTTGATAACAAACACCACCTGCGGGACCTGGTGCTAATGCTTTAAATTGTTGTCCTACAGATTGAGAACCAGCAACATAAACAGTTCCACCAGCAACAGTAACAGCAAGAGCCAGAAAAACATCACCAACAGTAGGAACTCCTAAAGTAGAACAATGACCATTAGTTCCCGCAATATTTCCTGTAGCAATAAAAATATCATTTACAGCAGGAGCATTTAAAGTATTAACTACAGCATCTGTTCCAGCAACTGCGGCACCACCAACAAAATAATTGCCATTAACTGGAGCAATTAAAGTATTACAAACACCATCAGAACCAGGGACAACAGCAGCACATTGAAATACATCACCAGCTTCAGGTAAAGCCGCTCCAACCCAACCAGCAGTATTCCAGTCAGCCAAAGAAAGTGTTCCAATATTTACTATTTGATAATAATTATTTTGAGTTAAATTAGTTGTTGGAACATTATCACCAGCAGAATTAACATAACCAATAGTAGCCCATTGAAGAATATTAACTGTTCCAATATTTACTATTTGATAAGAGACGGCATTAGCTATAGCATCAGTAGAAATATTATCATTAGCACTTTTAAGTAATCCTATACTTGCCCATTGAATTGTAGTTAAATTTCCTACTTGAGTCACAATATAAGCATTATTTACTGTTAAAGCATCGGTTAATACATCATCACCATTATTAGTATAAGCACCTGCGGTTAGCCATTGAGGAACTGTTAATGTTCCTGCGTCTTTAACTGTATAAATAGTTCCAACTTGTAAATCAGCAGTATCAACATCGGGACCATCAGGACCAGGAGGAGCACCCATAGCAGTCCAATCAGCAACAGTTAATGTAGGAAAGTTAAGGTTTTGAATTTGGTAATAACTATCTTTAACTAAAGCAGAAGTATCAACAGTAGCAGAAGGTATAAAGTATTCAACATAATCATTTGAATCATATTTGAAGAACTCAGGTTTAACAATAAATCCATTAGAAGTTGCTAATTCATTAGCAGAATTACTGTAAAGATTTTGATTTGTAGCACGAATACATTTAGGGTTAGTTGAATAATCAGAAATAAAACCAATAGAATTTCCAAGAGTGGCGGGAGGGACAGCAATAAAATCAGAAGCCACACGTTGTTGGATTAAACTGTGAGTATCTTCAAGTTCAAGTTCAACCATTAAACCATTAGTCATCGATAGATGAAAATTGTTGGTCTTACACACACCAAAAATATCTTGCAGTTTAATATTGACTTGGACTGATTGGTCGGCAAGAGAAAGTTCAGCACCGAAATAAGAACCAACACCAGAACCAACAGATGACATCATGAGAGAACCAGTAGAAGCCATAGTCATTAAACTTTCAGAAGAGAGACTTTCAAAATCTTTGACGAATTGATTCAAAGTTTGGGTAATCACGTTACAGTAATTAATTTCTTCTAATAGGGTCATTTCACCCATCATACTAAATAAACGGGCAGTCTTGATTAAACAAGCAGGACTATAGGCTTCACCAAGGGAACTACCAAAACTAAACATGACTTTAGATTTATCAAGATTGAGAATTTCTTCTGCTGTGTATGCTTTACCAGTAAGACCATTAACAATGTACAGCTTAAAAGCAAGATAAGATTCACTCATATCAGTAGACATATCATCGGCACTAATTTGGAATCGCATACGATTATAACTATCCTTATAGACAGCATTCTCAAGGGAGCGGATTTTTTGAACTTTAAGAGACATGATTAATTAATAAATTATAGTATTATATATATTACTAATATTATTATTATAAAAGATATTAAAATAAAAAACAAAAAATTAAAATTAATATTAAACTTTTTTACATAAATGTTTTGGCGACGCTTTTACAAAAGTGTCTTTTATTCTACATATAAATTAAAACTGGCTGTGCTGAAATTAACTGGTATTTGACTATCAACGTTGTATAATCTAAATTGTAAAGAAGAAATACTCATTGGTTCTTTATTTTCAATATCTAAAAAGATTAATTGTTTTGATTCACTGAAAAATATTGATTCATCAGGTTGTAATCTTTGTATAATGAAATAGGCTAAAGTATTCTTTTTACCACTAATACGTTGTTTATAATATACTTGACTTGTATCAGTAGAGGCAGATACTCCAGAAGAACCAACATAAGTTGATAAATCAAGATTTAAGACGTCTAATGCAATGTCGTAGTAATTTTGAAAGTCTATTCCAGATTCAGCATTTCGCACTAAAATTGTAGTATCACTAACATTACCTTGAATAATATTTGTATTGAAACCTAAAGAGTTTATCAGTAAAGGAGCACTGTTAAAATCTAATTGAATAATTCTGTTTGGAGTTCCTGCTTCAAGATTTTCTTTTGACAAATATATTAAATTTTGCTGGGGTTCTGTATTATACACTACACCATTATCATTAACCACAACATTAGGCTGTAAAAATGCTCTCCAGTTGAGAAATTGATGTGCTTTTCCAATTACTGTTTGTGAAGATGTTCCAGAAATACCATGACAATAACTTGTATTAAAATCAAATCCATTAAATAATCCAACTTCTGATAAAACTTCAAATGGTGCAGTGCCAGTTTCTTGACTACCTATTCTAAAATTACCTGTGGTGCTATCAGTATAAAACCATAATTTAAGACCGTCTTTATTAATAATTTTACTTTTATCAAGTTCTGCTCCAAGAACTCCATTATTTAATATATAGATTTTGTTATTACGAACAGCAATACCATATAAAATAGAAGGCGTTTTACTTGAACCAGGATTAAGACATAAACCAATATCAACAGGGTCAATCACATTATTTTCTTCACGTATTTTACAATTAATAGAAGTATTAAAACAACCGTTAATTATAGGTAGTTTAGTATAAGCATAAAAATCACCTAATTTATTGGCTACTAAACCATATGTTGCTTGACTGGATTGGCTCATATTGTCATCTGTTATTTGATTATTGTTAAGAACGGGAGCAAATCCTTTATCACCAACACCAAAAGGGGCTTGAATAACATGTAGGCTTAATTTATATGTATTATTTTCAGTTTTGCCTAACCATTTGAAACTTAAACCATAATCAGTTTCTATAGAATTAGCAGCATTAGATTGAAGAGGAGTTCCATTTAATATTCCATTACACAAATTATTTAATGTTAATAGTAAATCAGGAAGACCTTTATATTGAGGACTGGTTGAAGCATTATAGGTGTATTTACCAGAAGGTAAAGTAATTTGACGAGGAGCAACAGTTCTATCACCAGAAAGTTGAGTTGTTATATTAATTGTTTGGTCTGCTGTTAAATTAATAACACCTTCTGGATTAGGCAGAATTTCAAGTGAAATCTTATCAAGAGCAATACGACTATTTGCTCCAATATTAATAGATTCTTGAAAGTTAATGTCAATTAAGCCATTATTATTGATAACACTGTAGTCAGTTACAAGGCACTTAAGTTGTTTCATTTTAAAATAATTTCTTTAATATACTATATATATATATTAAAATATTATTATATATTATATAGTTATATATTAAATACTAAAATTAAAATGGAATCTAAAAATAATAATACTATTCAATTATTAGCATCTGGTGATTCTTTCATTGGTAAAAATGAAGTTGTCAATGGATATTTAAATATTGTTTGTAATTTATTTACTACAGATGATTGTATTATAACTTGCGAACAATCTACAAATGGGACTGATTATCAATTCGTTGATACTTTCGTTCATTCTATTAATGTTTATGGTAATACAACACGCACGCAATTTTTTGTTAAGGCTTATTGGGTTAGAATTAAAGTTGAGAATGCTTCCTTTAATGAAATACCTAAAATTGTTTTGACTACATTATTTACAGGTTCAAATCAAGATTCGAGTTTAGAACAACCAGATACTGTTCAAGGTAGTGTAAGTGTTATTAACAGTATGCTTGCTAATTATAATGATGGAACAAGTGATTTTTTGAAACCAGTGGCTTGTGATGTTAATGGTGTGTTAAAAAGCAATCTTGTAGTTGAAGGTATTACTCTTACACCTGCAACTGATGGGGTATCTGTTTATGGCTCAACAGACCAAACTGTTGCTAATGCTAAATTACTTAATACTGATGTTGATGGAAAATTAAATGTCAATATTACAAGTTTAAGTTTAGATGCTGTTGATGATGGTGTAGGTTGTTTTGGTAGTAGTGATGGGAATAATAGAGTTATTATGAAAACTGAAGCAGATGGAACATTAAACACTATTTCTACTACTATTAACAGTATGCTTGCTAATTATAATGATGGGGTAAGTGATTTTTTGAAACCAGTGGCTTGTGATGTTAATGGTGTTTTAAAAAGCAATCTTGTAGTTGAAGGTATTACTCTTACACCTGCTACTGATGGACTTTCTATTTATGGTTCTACAGACCAAAATGTTGCTAATGCTAAATTACTTAATACTGATGTTGATGGAAAATTAAATGTCAATATTACAAGTTTAAGTTTAGATGCTGTTGATGATGGTGTAGGTTGTTTTGGTAGTAGTGATGGGAATAATAGAGTTATTATGAAAACTGAAACTAATGGCACTTTAAACACTATTTCTACTACTGCTGATGCTTTGATTACATCATTGAATGCTCTGGTGACAGATAATAAAGACCTTTTAACTAAATTAGAAATAAATGCTAACCAATTGCCTAATACCTTACAAATGATTAATGTAGGAACTGGAACACCATTACAATTTAACACAGGAGATGTAATTGGAAGTGTAATAGATATGGGAGTTGGTGCTGTAAGAGATAATGATGTTTGTTTCAGCGGACACGCTTTTATATCTCCAGGATATGCAGCCCCAAAAGTAGTATTACAATTTTCGATTAATCAAGCGGATTGGTTTGCTGACGGAACTGAAGCGTCTTTTTATAAACCTACTGCTGTTGATTGGCAGTTTAATTTTCAACGTAATAATGTTGGGCTTCGTTATGTTCGCTTAATTTGTGTAAGTCCAATTCAATTAAGCGTGCTTATAGCAACAAAGTTTAAAAATTAATTTTCTTTCTTTTGTTTTGATTTTTTGATAATTTAAATATATAATAATAGTATATAGTAATAATAGTATAAATAAAATGTCTGATTATACAGGTTCAAATTTTATATCTCAACCAGTTCAAGAAGCAATAAATGCTAATACTGTGTTAATTACAACAAATACAACTGATATTGGAACAAATACAGCAGGTTTATCGCAAGAAGTTATTGACCGCACAAATGCCGATTCAAACTTACAAACACAAATAAATAATTCAGCAAGTGCTGGTGCTTTAAATGCTGAAATAGCTAATCGTATCGCTGGAGATTCTGCTCTTCAAACACAAGTAACAACAAATGCGAATAATCTTGCCACCGAAATAAGCGACAGACAAAGTGCCGACAACTCTCTTCAGGCTGATATTAATACACGAGCATTACAAACCGATTTAACGGCAGAAACAACAGCACGAACAAATGCTGACACTGCATTACAGACTACAAAAGCGAACCTTGATGGGGGTAATACTTTTACAGGAGAACAAGATATAAATGGATATGCTAAAATAGACAGAGTAATAGTGCAAGCAGTTAGTAATGATTACCCACCATTTCGAGTGACCAACTCATTCTCGTCTTTCACATCGGCACAAATTGATGGTAATAAAAATGCTTTGTTGGTTAGAAGTAATACAACACTACCTGGTGACTCAATTATATCTGCTTATAACAATTCTAAAAATGATATAGTTTTTAAATTGGGTGGAGATGGAAAATTAACTACAAAGGCAATTGAAGCAGACGGTGATGTTAATCTTACTGCTGGTAAAGCATACAAAATAGATAATGTTAGTATTCCAACAAATGCTGATTTGGCATTGAAGGCACCAATAGATAATGCCAGTTTAACAGGAAACACACAGATGACGAGATTAACTGTGAATCATAGCGACGCAACAAGTATTGGTTTAGATTTTAATAACACAAACGTAAATCAGTATGCTGGAGGATTTAATACTGCTGGTTATGGGTGGCGATTTTTTAATGATAATACGTCGCAAGTAGCAAATACGACCTTTGGAGTTTTCACAAAAGGCACTGGTTCTCAATTAAACCCTTTACTTATTAAAAACGACGGCAAACTTTATACATTAGACCAAGAAGTAAATGGCGATGTAAATCTAACTGCTGGTAAAGCATACAAAATAGATAATGTTAGTATTCCAACAAATGCTGATTTGGCATTGAAGGCACCAATAGATAATGCCAGTTTAACAGGAAACACACAGATGACGAGATTAACTGTGAATCATAGCGACGCAACAAGTATTGGTTTAGATTTTAATAACACAAACGTAAATCAGTATGCTGGAGGATTTAATACTGCTGGTTATGGGTGGCGATTTTTTAATGATAATACGTCGCAAGTAGCAAATACGACCTTTGGAGTTTTCACAAAAGGCACTGGTTCTCAATTAAACCCTTTACTTATTAAAAACGACGGCAAACTTTATACATTAGACCAAGAAGTAAATGGCGATGTAAATCTAACTGCTGGTAAAGCATACAAAATAGATAATGTTAGTATTCCAACAAATGCTGATTTGGCAGCGAAACGAGCAATTACCAATAATAGTTTTACCGATTTAGAATTAAATGGCACAAAGCAAACTATGACCTCGTCAGGGGGAACTATTAACGCAACCGATTATTTCACCGAGTTTAACTTAACTGGACAAACAGCAGAGTTGGTGGTAGATATAGCGGAAACTGAATACATCGGGCAAACTAAAATCGTCTATATTCAAACCGAAGGCAGTGCCAACCTAATAATTCGTGGGACTTATATGCTTTCAGATCAAGATGTTATTTTAAGAAAGAAGGGTGATTGTGTTTTCCTTCAAGCCGAATGGAACACGTCAAGATGGAAAGTGCTTGGTATTCACAGCAGTTGGCAACCAACGCTCAACACCACAGGTAATTTGTTTTGTGGAAATGATATAATTACATCACGACATCTGTTTAGTAATTCAGCCGTTGTTTCCGAAATTAGTGGGTTCAGCAGTATAAACTTACGCACCCCAACAGCAGGAAACGTCCCTGATATTTTAATTGACGGTGTATCTTCATTTAGAAAAAAATATAGCCCATGTTTAATCGAACACCGACAGCCATCAGGAACAAATGGTGGTTCATCTATTCAAAACTCTTGGAATGATATAACCTTAAATGAGATTGATTTAACTGGAAGACCTGATTATACTTTGTCTGGAAATCAATTTACGGTCATAGAGCCTGGAACATATACACTTAGTTTCAGGGCATCTTGCTACGCGACCCATGGGACAAAGGCTGAGGTAATAGGTGTTACTAATAACCTAAAGAAAGTTCAAGGAGTGTCTATACATACAGGCACTCAATCGGGTGGTATATGTTCGGGAAGTGGAGAGTTTCAAACCCTAACTGCGAACCAAGTATTCAAATTGAGAATGTATACACAAAATGCTCATACTAATAGTGGGTTAGGTATTGCTGTTGGTATTCAAAACGAAGAAGAATGTTTCGCTCAAGTCCATATTCAAAGGTTGTTTTAAATTTAAAATGTTTGTATAATATAAATGACTAAAATGTATAAAAAAGAATTACCAAAAAAAGAGCCTATGATGAAAGCCAATTTAACTGAAGAAGAACTCAATAAATATCTGAAAAAGAAAGAAAAAAAAAAGATTTTACCCAAGGGTATATTTGAAACACATAAAAAAAAAGATTAGTATATAGTATATAGTAAAATGAATTCATTAAAGATATTAAAAGTGAAAGACCCAAAAGGAAAAATTAATCCATTAGATGCTAAATTACCTGAAAACCTACCACGACATCCATTTACAAAATTTATAATATCACCACCAAGGAGTGGTAAATCTGTTTTGATTGCCAACGAATTAGCAAATCCTGCTTTTTATAATTCACAAGAATACTGGGACACCGTATATTATTGTAGCCCTACACAACAATTCGACAAAACGGCTATGAATTACTTACCAAAATTAGAGAACGTGATACAGGTAGATGACCACCTTGACTTGATGCGAATTGATGTTTTATTAGAAAGTATTATGAAATCTCAAATGAAATTATTAACTGAAGATGACCCTGTAACTGGTAAGAAAAAAGAAATGGAACGTATATGTATTATATTTGATGATTGTTTAGGATATTTACAAAGCAATGAAGCACTCAGTTACTTTATCACTAAGTACAGGCACTTCTCCTGTTCTGTATATATTACAAGTCAATCATTTAGAAAAATACCCAAAGTTATTAGAAATTGTGCTGGTAATGTTGTTTTTCATAAATTAGCAAATGAAAAAGAATTGATTGCTATTGATGAAGAGTACGGATGCACTTTTCATCCAGACTTTATTAATATGGCAAAAAAAATAACTAATAAAAAATACAACTTTTGTTATTTAAATACTGAAGAATTAAGAATGTATGAAAATTATGATAATCTTATTCTTGATGCTGCTGAAAATCCTGTGTAAATTTAATGTGTTTTTGTGTTCTAAAATGTCGTGGTTTTTTATCATATCTATATTTACCACCACATTCACAATTAAATTTTTCATTAAGTTTTATTTTATTTAACTCTTTATATTTTTTTTGATAATCCATATATTTTTCATGATTATCAGTTTGATATTGTTTTTGTGATTGTAATTTTTCATCTCTATTTTCAATATAATGTTCGTTTCTTTGTATTTTAATCTCTTGTTTTTTATCAACTCTATATTCTTGTTGTGTTCTACCAACAATATTTTTATTAACTATTTCATTTTTATATTGACGTATCAATTCACCTTCTCTTTTTAATAACTCTTCTTTTGTATTACAAGGAAATGATTCGAGTAATTGAATAAAACAATCTCCTGCTTCTACAATAATTTTTGATGTTATGTTAAGATTTCTTTGGTATGAATCAATATGTTTTTGCTTTCTCTTACATAATAATTGTGTAGTAGAACCAATGTAATATTTATCACAATTGGGGCTTTTTAAAGTATATATTTTACTGTTTTGATAATTAACCATTGCTAAAAATTGCTCTTTATTGCTCTTTACATATTATAAATAATATATCTTTAAATTGTTTTTTTTATAATATTATATAAGTATAGTATATATACAAATTTAAAATGTCAGGTGATATTTATAATGACAGGATGAGACACGACCAATTTCAGGCTCGTCAAGATGATATACAGAATAGCATTCAAGCATCAGCGGATAATTATACTAATGAATTAAATCAATCTAAAATTGCTGATATTCAAAATAAAACTATTGGTAGTGAATTAATGTTTAGTAGTATTCCTGCTACTTTTGCCAAAGGTATTGAAACATTTGATAGAGTAAAAGGTCTCTATAAAAAAATACAAGCATTACCTGAAAAAGTAAGTGGTATAATTGATGATGCTAAAACACAAGCAGGTGGATTACTTGAAGGTGCTAAAGGACAAGCAGGTGGATTACTTGAAGATGCTAAAGGACAAGCAGGTGGATTACTTGAAGATGCTAAAGGACAAGCAGGTGGATTAATTGAAGGACAAGCAGGTGGATTACAATCAAGTGTTATAAGAGAGGTTCAATTTGATAATCCATTATATGAAGGTATTACAGGAGAAAAACCTGATATTACTGCTGAAACATTTGGTAATGTCAGAAATTATTTAGGCGGTCAAGTAGGTGATTTAGGAAGTAAAGTAAGTGTTTTACCAAATGCTGAAACAAGTATTGGTTCATTAAAACAAGCAATACCAAAACCAGTAGCAATTGATGATGCTTTAAGTGGTGGGAAAGCGGTAGTTAATAAAGCAGGTGAAGCCATTGAAGATGTGGCAAGTAGTGCTACTGATGCTGTAAGTGATGTAGCAGGTAAAGCAGGTGATATTGCTTCAGGTTTGATTACTGGTGGAACTGATATTGCTGAAACTGCCTCTTCTGCTTTAGCCGAAGCGGCTGTGCCAATAGTAGGTGATGTGCTTGCTGTAGGCACTTTAATTGCTGGTGCGTTTGAAGGTATAAAAGATTTAGTGGATAAACCATCTGCTCCACCACCACCTACTATAAATCTTGCTCCAGCAGGAGTTAATCAAGCAGGAATTTAAATGTATGTATATTATAAATGTCTGTAGAATTAATTGCTATTAGTGCTTTTGTTGTGGCTATATTAGGTGGATTATCCCAATGTATTAAGAAAAGTAATCTTAAAAAATGTCATATATGTTGTATTGATTCAGATTGTAGAGACCAAGATACAGATATTCAAATGAAAGAATTAAATGAAAAGATTGAAAGAAATGAAAAAAAGATTGCTAAAAACAAAACTAAATTAGATGTATTAAAGAATAAAAAAAGATTAACCAGTATTCCAGAAACTCCAGATAGTTTAGAATCAATTAATAAATTTGAGGAAGTTACAGAAATATAAATTTCTTTATTAATAGTAATAGAATGTTAATTTGTAAAGAATGCGGAACGCTATTAAAGCAAGATAAAAATCATAAAGTTTGTAGAGTATGTAATCTAAATTTACCATTAGAAGAATACAGAACAGGTCATCATAGATGTAAATCTTGTGAATATGTTAAGTTTAATGAATGGAAAGAACGTAATATAGATAAATTTAGAGTTGGTGGAAAATATTATAAGTATCAAAAAAAAAATGTTGATAAAGAATAGTAAAATGGGTTGTTGCACTTTTTGCCATAATATTTTAAATTATATTTTACTGGATAGGAGTTATTTTTATAATTGTAAATACTATCACGTAAAAAATGTTTGTTATGAATGTGATTTACTTTATAATCGTTTTTTTCAACTTAGTGTTAGAGATGATAAAAAAATTAAAGAAGATGAATTGGATTCTCAATTACAACCTTTTTGATTTAAACATTATCTAATTATATAGTATATATCAAAATGTCTAACTGTTGCACAAAGTGTTCTGTATTAGTAGATTATCAATTAAGCGATAGAACTTATATATATAAATATAAAAGGTATAGATTCTTTTTTATATGTAGGGATTGTGAAAACTTATTCACTAATCTTTTTCAATTAAAGATAAAAGATGATATGGATATTGCTTATGAAGATTATGATAGTGAAACAGGAATGGGTTTTGAATTAGAAGATTGATAGTAAAAAGTAATAGTTGGATTATATGTATATACATATAAATCTTTATCATTTACATATTTTTTTTCAAATATAAAACGGTGGTGGCATAGGTTATGTTGGTATAATACACCATTAAATATTTCATTTGGTTTTATTTTTTTTAATATTTTAGATACTAATAGTTTAGCATATTTAAATTGTTCTATATGTCTGTTATTAACTTCACAATAAATAATTTTTACCATTTATTATTTAATTATATATTTATTTTAACTTAAAGAAATAAAATCTAAATAAAGATTAAAAGAGATAAAAAGAGAATATATAAGATATTATGCCCGACTATGCTAAGTCAAAGATTTATGCTATACGCAGTCCAAATACCACTCTTTTTTATGTTGGTGCCACTTGTAATGAGTTATCTAAGCGTCATTACCAACACCGTTTTACTAATTCCTCATATGTAAGACAAATATTAGATGCTGGTAATAGTTATATTGAGTTAATCGAATATTGTCCTTGTTCGAGTAAAGAAGAATTAAATAGCCGATTAGCTTATGTATTAAGAAAACTTAATGAACGTTATATTATTAATACACAGAATAGAAATGTGTTTTTTGTGACTGATGATTTTATAATTAATGAATTGGATATTGAATTAGATGAGATAAATTTCTAATATAATAATAATAAAAATGGAGCAAGAAGAAATAATAACAGATGAAGCAACACTAATTAAAATTAGAAATATTATAAATAAAAATAAAGTAGATGATTTATTAAGATTTATGAATAAAAGGCAGAATATTAATTGTAGTAATCAATGGTTAGGGTATTTGTTCTATTTAATTCAAACTATATCAGTATTTTCAACGAGTTTAGGTCAAGCATATCAACACCCTTATTTATCCTGGACTGGTATTGGTTTAACATCTGTAGGAACTTTAATACATGCTATTATAAATTCTAATAATAAAATTAATAGTAGTTTAATGAGTAATATTAAGGCTATACATAATGGCGATTATGTTGATGAATTAAATATAGATGCTTTAGAAGAAAAGAAAAGTCCAAATTTTAAGCGAAATATTACAGAAATTTGAAATCGAGTTTTGATAATTTGGTGAAATATTTTTTTTTGTTATGTTTTTTAATGTTTTCCTATTTTTTAAGTAGCAAAAAATTTTTTGTAATGTGTCTATCAGTGATGATAATTTTTATACTGTTTTTATTGTGAGATGATAAGGAGAATATTAGGAGGAAAT
>JAAHTH010002000.1_pt1 | contig 16466 bp, 11 predicted proteins | sample 6116091 | NCBI WGS metagenome assembly JAAHTH01 (sample SAMN13939990, study PRJNA603662) | sponge metagenome | isolation source: marine sponge | host: Mycale hentscheli | place: New Zealand | collected 2006 | reverse complement strand
TTCCTTATACAATACACGATTCGGTTATTGTTAAAAAGAAGGATGAGGCAAAAACCATCGAAATAATGAATAGGGTTTTTATGTCTCAGATTGGAGTTGTGCCTTCATTTTCAATAGAAGATATTTAGACCATTGCATTAAGATTGTTCATTTTTTCGCTCAGAATATTTTAACCTAAAAGCAGTTTCAGTCGCTAATCAAAACACCCCTTTCGGATTTAATTATATAACTAGTGCCTAATAAAGAAATATTATGAAGTAAGTTTTTAGATAATAATGGAACAAAATAATTGCCGCCAGTTTCTTTATCATGAAATATCCAAAAATTACTTTTATTTTCCTCTGATGTAATAGGTTTATAAATCTCCTTAGTGGCATATCCATAAAACACTTTTTGTTTTGGCTTACTAATCATTTTAAACTGAAGAAGCACATATTTTTCATGTGGATTTTTTTTAACAAACTCAGTTCCTTTAATTTCAATAGTTCGGTCTATTATTCTTTGTACTCTACTATCAATTTTAGCTATTCTTTCCTCTTCAGCTTTTCTTTCCTTAGCTATTCTTTCCTCTTCAGCTTTTCTTTTATACTCCTCTCTGGATTTCCTTATTGCCTCTACTTTTTCTATCATTTTAACTGTAAGCTGATCATCTTTTACAATTTCGCTTTCAAGCCATTCACCAACATTAATACAACTACAATTATCTAACTCCTCATTTTCTCCAATATACTTGCAATACAAAAACTGCTTTTGGTGTTTTTTAAAAAACTCTTTTCTTGCTAATCCGACCATGATTTGCTTGTATTGCAAAGAATTGTACCAGTCTCCATTTACTGAAGGTTTTATGAGGGCTACCTGTTCTTGGATTTCAGGTGTTTTATATATTTTTATTATATTTTCCTTTTTCCCCGATGAAAGCCAAGAATATGGGGATTCATCCTCGCGAATATCATCAAACTTTTGTCCATCTCTAAGACTCTCTATATATGAACGCCAATCTTCGTATGCAAAGACTCTATTTTTATTTAAAATTTTAATTCCATAACGGTTTATATAGCTTATAATGGTAGCTTCTTTATATACAACACCATAACCCTTCATGTCAAAAAAATCATCTGGATCCAAAGATCTAAAAGCATAATTTCGTAAGCAGTAGCTAGGTTCTTCATCCTCTATACTAAACTCTGGTAATTCAGCATCTAAGCTAAATTCTTTACAATTCCCTCCGAATGGATTCCAAGCATAAGGTATTTGAGCTTGTGCTTTTACAAACTGATTATTTCTTTTCCAAATTTTATTACCAACAAAAATACTGTCTTTAGTTATAGCTTTATTTTCTTCATTTTTAATTATAATTCCATTAATGACTCCATTTTCAAAATAGAGCGTAGTATATGGATTAATAACTTGCTTACCATCTAATAAACCAGCATCATTAAAATTTAAATTACAAACAAATTCTTCCTTAAATTTTCCCGATTCAACATTCACATAATAATTAACGTTTTCTCCAACTTTTCGCGACAATGCTCTGGACGAAGATCTATCATATTGTTGATATGATTCAGAAACTAAATTAAAAACTTTATGCCGTCCTACTGGTAAACCAGAAACAATCTTCCCTTTAATTATCTGTCTACCAAAAAATTGAGTAAACTGGTCACTTGAGAGAACATTTTGATTATACGTTCCTTTATTTACATATTCTAAATCTCCTACTTTAGCTTCTGAATAAAACTCTCCATTAACCTTTTTTGTTAATGGGTCGTAATTATAACGTGATGCTAGAGTTTTATCCTTGTTGTAAGTTTCAATCGAAACTATTTCAAGGTCTTGGTTTTTAAACACAATTTGTTCAGGATTTCCATTTTCATGAAGACTTTTTACTTCTTTTAAAAGTTGCCCAAATACAACAAAAGGTAAAAAGACAAACACTAGTAAAATATTTTTCATAGAGTATATTTATTTAATCATTAATATTTGAAATTCATGCAAGATAAAATCTCATTTTTCCGCTATTTATTCATATGGATTTAAAGATCTCTTATATACCATAGAGTTTCCTCTGCCACTCGCAAATTCGATTTTAAGTTTTTTGGGGTTATTTTGCCACCTATCTTCGGGTATAACAATATATCCTCCCCTTTCACCATAATCACCGGTTTTGAATTTCCATTTTCCATCTAGAACCTCGTCATCTAATTTTCCTTTGTAATATTCTGTCTTAGGGAGTCCTCCATACATTTGGTCGACTGTTGTTGTCGATACACTATAATCAAAATCAGTATCACCATTTCTAATTATTGTAAGTTTAGATTCAGCTGAAATACCATACCCCCCCATATTCTTGCTAACTTCATGATACCAATCACCAACAGTTTTACTACAATACACATCATTGGCTATTGGCTCACTATTGCAGCTTGTTAGAATAAATGAGGTAAATAACACCCCTAAAATTATTGTTATTTTTTTCATAGAATGGAGTTTAATAAAAAGCTAATATACAACTTTCAATAATTCTTACAATAGATAGAAGTAACGTAAATCTAACGTATGGCATTTGATAAAGACACAGGAGCATCAGCTGGTAAGAAAAGTAAACGAGGCTCTAGCAAGCAAATTAATGAGATTAGAGAGGTTTATTCTGAACTACTACACAACAACAAGGACAAACTCCAAGAATGGTTTGATGAAGTAGGAAAACAAGACCCTGCAAAAGCATTAGACCTAATGTTAAAGATGAGTGCGTTTGTACTTCCTAAGTATAAATTGGTAGAGTCTAAAGTATTCGAAAAAAGCGAACCAAAGGTTTATACAACTAGTTGGGGAACTTAATCAAGCTGACAATCTATCAATACACGAGATAATAAATGCGATACGGTAAACCTACATATTATCTAAATAATTGTGTTGCTAAAAAACAATCATGATATTTTTCTTTAGCATCGAATCCATAATAATCAAATGCAAAATAATTCCATTGTTTATCTAACAAGTTTTCATTGTGACCAGGGGATGTTTTCCATTGCGTAAACATTTCTAAAGCAATTTCTGCAGCAGATTTAACTTTCATTCCTGCGGAATTCATCCACGGCAATGCATCTTTACCATTAAATTCGTACCTTGCTAATATATTTTCACTACACATTTTGAATTTTGTTCTATCCCAAGGATTCTCTCCAGTATAATAAGGATTTTTTTTATTAGTTTGTTCATGCGTTAATGTATTACCATTATGAGCCAAGTACTTAGACTGCGATAAACATGATATTTGCATTTTTTTACACCATTTTAATTCATGTAGATTGTGAGATACTCTATACTCATTAACAAGAGTAAACATTATTTCAATTACAGAGTCTCTAAATTCTTTATTGCTGGATCTATAACATTCATTGTTAGGTTGACTTAATACCAATATTGGTAAACAAATAATAAATAAACATATCTTTTTCATAATCTAATTTTAAGTGCCTAAGCAACTGAAAGATAATAATTTTTCAATCCAATATTTATATTTACCAAGTAAAATACATTGAACTACTATTCATCTGCCTATTCTCTCGCCCTACATCTTGGAAGTAGGAGAAATCTAAATGGAGAAGAAAGTGGGGTAAGTAGATGCTGGAAAAGGAATGTCTATCTTCTCTAAAAAAAATCTATTCTGATATTAATTCTAGAGCTCTATCCGTTAATTTCTTTTTTAGTTTAATTATGCTGTCGATATCAGGGATGTCAAATTTTTCTCCGTTTACTTCTAGCACCCTTTTATTTGGGGATATTCTTAAGTCACAAATTCTTTTCTTTTGATTGTCATCTAATAGAATTAGAAATTTCCCCTTTAAATCTCTGAATCCAATAGAGTCAGTTTCAACTTTTTTATGTTGTGCTACAATAGTTTTTATAATGTGGAAGACTTTCATTTCTTCATCAGTGGTAATAATGCCTGAATTTGTTGATGCCGCTTCTTTAGCCATTAGCTTGTCTAGCGCAGATTTAACCGAAACAGAATTAATTAATGCTCTAATTTGAACTTCCTGTTTGTCCGACATTCTGTTACCTCCCATATTAGAATAGATAGCTTTGATAAAGTCTCTAGATGGACTAGATAGTTCTTTTGCAAATGCTTCTTCGAAGTTGTCTAAAAAGTATATTTCTTCAGCTTCTTCTATGATTGAATTCATTTCTATAGAAGTTCTTAAAAACATAGCTAATGTCTCTAATGCGATTGAATCAAACTCTCTTAAATTAAAAGTGAAAAATGGTTTAGGGTTTAAACTAGTTTTTGAACCACTATTTCTAGTGAAAAACTGATATTCTATACCGTTGGTAAGTATTCCAATTTTGGAATCTTTAGTATACATGAAGTATTCATTTAGCTGTCTTACATCAATGTCTGTCAATTTCTTACTAGCCTTTTTGCACTCTATAATTATGTCTGGAGTTTTTCCTTTTAGTATAATAGCATAGTCAACTTTTTTACTTGTTCTATCTCCAAAATCTGCATCATACTCAGGATGCAAGTCACCAACGAATAATCCACGATTGTATCTTAGCATTTCAAAAAAAGGTTCTATTAAATACATCCTAGTTTGCGCTTCATTAGCACTGACCTCTATTGCCTTTTCAAAATCAAAACTACTTAATGATTTTTTTAATTGACTGACTATTTGCTTTCTGTTTACCATGATATTGTAATTTGAATTACGAATATAACAAAACCAATTCTAGATGACATTTAATAATGAACAATTATAATTTTGAATTGTGACATTGATAGATGCTGGAAAAGTAAGCTAATTTTGAATTGTGGGGTAAATTGTGGGGTAAGTCATAAAAGAAAAAACCTCAACTAACTCATTATAAGTCTGTTGAGGTTTTTATTAAGAGGTCTCTGCCGGACGTCAAACAGTTTATTTCATTTAACTACATATATTGATTTTACTACCTTAAATACCTTTAAGTATAGGGCTTTATATTATTGAAAGTAATATGAAGTTAAAATAAGTTAGGAGATTGTGGGGTAAATTGTGGGGTAAATATTATATTTGAAATAATTAAATATTTCACATATGGCCAACATTAAATTTTTACTTAATAAGGGATTGAAAATTAAGAATAGGGATAAACAATATCCTATTTATGTTAGGTATAGAATGGGGAGGCTAATTGATTTTAGTGCTTCAATAGGATTCAAAGTTTTTCCCGATTGGTGGGATACAGAAAAACAACGAGTAAAGAACAAAGCGATCATAAAAGATAAGACCAATATTAATCGATTAATATCTGATTTGAATACTCATTTTTCTGATTTTGAAATTGACAATAAACAACAAGGAATTACTCCGAGTTATGCAGATGTAAAAAACCATTATCATGCTTATTTTAAAAAACCAGTCACTGCTGAAGAAAAGCCAATGACTCTTTTTGATTCAATAGATGAGCAGATTGAAAATGCTGAAAACCATAAAATTGTAGAACCTTCAACAATCAATTCGTACAGGGTCACAAAAGAAATATTATCTCAATTTAATATTAAAGAAAGAAAAATAGATTTTAATTCTATCAACCTTGAGTTTTATTATGACTTTATTAAATGGTGCAACAAGAAGAAGTTATCGAAAAATTATGTAGGTAAACATATCAAGACATTAAAAACCTTTATGGCATATGCTGTTGATATGGAAAGAAAATATACAGACAACTTTGCATTTAAGCATAAAGAGTTTAAGGTTTTGAAAGAAGATGTATATAATGTTTATTTAACAGAAGAAGAGCTCAGAAAAATGTGGGATTTAGATTTAACACATTTACCTAAACATGATAATGCTAGAGATTTATTCTTGATAGGAGCATACACTGGTCTGAGGGTTTCAGACTACAATCATTTGAAAGTTCAAGACATGAAAACTGTAAATGGAGTTGAAATGATAAGTGTCAAAACTAAAAAGATGAAAAGAAGAGTTGCTATTCCTATACATCCTATCGTAAAGATGATATTTAACAAAAACGATGGTAACACACCCAAGAAGATGCCTGACCAACACATTAATTATAAAATCAAAGAAGTTGCTGAGAATTGCGGTATTGATGGTGTAGAATTTGTAACTAAGACTATTGGAGGTAAGGAGGTCACGAATAAGTTTTATAAGTACGAATTAATCAAGACACATACTGCAAGAAGGAGTTTTTGCTCAAATGCTTATTTGGCTGGAATGGACACGATTGATATTATGAGCATAAGTCAGCATAGAACAGAATCAGCCTTTATGAAATATATTAAACTATCTCCTGAAGATATAGCAATTAAGATGAGTAAGCATAAATTTTTTAAAGATGCTTCTGTTTTAAAGAAAGCATAAATTTAGAATGTGCTTTACCATCTTAGCTGTGCCCATAAGATTATATGTAGTTCTGGACTGAACAACAAGCAAAGAAAATAAGTCTATCTAAGAAAATAGGATAAATTTACTTTATCAAATTATTTGCGAAATGAAAAACATACATAATTACCTTGAATCTTGCGAGAACTTAATATTGTCCTTCAGCAACCTGAATAATCACTACAAAGAACATCCTGAGCATAAGAAGAACTTGTTCCTTGTCGGAGGGTTAGCTAAAGAGTTGTTACCCCATTATAAAATGTGGACTAACTCATCAAAAAAAATAAAAGCAGAATTAAAAGAGTTGTATCTAAACAATGATGTTGTTAAAATAGAAAGGATCCAAAATGAATTGAGAAAAATTGAAGAGGGAGTAAATAACACCATACTATTAAAAGATGATCTTGATGAACATAATAATATAAAATGTAAGCGGTTCTGCACAGAAATAAAAGAGCTTGTCGAATGGTTTAATGAATTTACAATTTCATTAATTATATCCAAATCAAGTTCGAACTCATCCGATTTACCCGAAATAGATTTAACCACACAAAAAGAACAAATACGTCTTATTTATGATTTGGGAATTATCGACTTTTTACAAAATAAATATCCTAAAACATTGAACAACAATAACAGTCAAGTTGCACGTCTAGTATCAAAAATATTAAAATTAAAATACGGATCAGTTCAACCCTCAATTAATGAATTGTTAAGTGACAAGGTAGGTAAGAATTACCCCAAAGAAACATCAAAAACAAAGGCAATAATTGACAAACTTAACGCAAATGAATCAAAATAGGGAACTTTAATAAATCCCTATCAAATCCCTAAACTCTATTTGCTCATATCTAATTAATAAAAGAAGTTATGAGCGAGTTAAAAGTAGTTACAGTAAGTCTAAGTGTTGTCGAGACTTTAGTTAATGATAGTAATCAATTATTCTATGATAAACTATCCAAGCAATTAGGAGAAACACAAAACCAAGAGAAAGAAATACTAACACGTAAAGAGGTTGCTGACCTATTAGGCATCAGTTATCCATGCATGTATGATTGGATCGAGAATGGCTATCTAAAACCTTATAAGATGGGAAATAGAACTTACTTCAAGTATTCTGAAGTAATGGAGACTTTGTTCAGTTCTAATCGTCATGTGTCATGAGAACAAACAAGCCAATCGTTTTGTTTATTCCTGACAATTTAATCGCCGACCTCGATGATTATTTGGAATACAATGCACCAAAATTTAAAGCTAAGAATCTTTATTTCTATTATGTAATTCATTATCTAATCAAGCAACAGATAATTCACGATGATGAATATCATTTCATAACCACGAAGTATCTGAAAAAGATTACTTGCAATAACATTGGTCGTTATGTTAAGATTCTTCGAGATGCCAAGTTTATAATATTTAAACAAGTAATCATAAATGGCAATAAGGCATACAAGTATAAATTAGCATCCAAATATTCTAGGGGAGAGTCAAAAGTAGAAATAAAGACAAGCTCCAAGCTAGGGAAAAAGATTGTTAAATCCTTAAACAGAAAGAAGGCTCATTACAACAGACAAGAGCCACATATAAAGGTTTTAAGAGACCGCATCATGAATATGGAGCTAGATTATAAAGGAGCGTATAAATGGATAGAAAACAACGCAGAAGGACTTAAAAAGTTAAGCTATATAACAGCCATAAATCACATTGAAGATAAACGATTTAGATATGCTTCTAGAAATAGAACCAATAAAAGACTGGACACAAATTTAACCAACCTAAAAAGTGAGTTTAAGCAATTTATCAAAGAAGACCTTGTAAGTATAGACCTTAAAAACTCCCAACCTTTTCTCTTTGCAATAACTATCTATAACATAATAACCAACATAGGTACTTATAGTGGTTGTTTAGATAGTGTGTGTGTAGTTGAAGCCTTTGGTGTTAAAGGGATTAAGAATGTTTTAAAGTTTCACCAAAATCAAGAAAAAGGCGATTTGGTGAATTTTAGAAATTACTTTGATGCTACACTTAATGGAGTGTTGTATGAAGAAATTATGAAATGTTATCCTAAAGAAATTGAGCGAAAGGAAGCTAAGGATATGATGTTTGCCGTACTTTTCTCACGTAATGAATCAATGCGATATGATAAGCAAAAGAAAGCGTTTGCACGTGTTTATCCATTCGTTGCAGAAGTATCAAGGTTGTTGAAAGTAAAAGACCACAGAGCGCTTTCTATTTACCTTCAGAAGCTGGAGAGTTATTTATTTATTGATTGCATCGCAAAGGAGTTGATTAATGAAGGCATAATTCCTTATACAATACACGATTCGGTTATTGTTAAAAAGAAGGATGAGGCAAAAACCATCGAAATAATGAATAGGGTTTTTATGTCTCAGATTGGAGTTGTGCCTTCATTTTCAATAGAAGATATTTAGACCATTGCATTAAGATTGTTCATTTTTTCGCTCAGAATATTTTAACCTAAAAGCAGTTTCAGTCGCTAATCAAAACACCCCTTTCGGATTTAATTATATAACTAGTGCCTAATAAAGAAATATTATGAAGTAAGTTTTTAGATAATAATGGAACAAAATAATTGCCGCCAGTTTCTTTATCATGAAATATCCAAAAATTACTTTTATTTTCCTCTGATGTAATAGGTTTATAAATCTCCTTAGTGGCATATCCATAAAACACTTTTTGTTTTGGCTTACTAATCATTTTAAACTGAAGAAGCACATATTTTTCATGTGGATTTTTTTTAACAAACTCAGTTCCTTTAATTTCAATAGTTCGGTCTATTATTCTTTGTACTCTACTATCAATTTTAGCTATTCTTTCCTCTTCAGCTTTTCTTTCCTTAGCTATTCTTTCCTCTTCAGCTTTTCTTTTATACTCCTCTCTGGATTTCCTTATTGCCTCTACTTTTTCTATCATTTTAACTGTAAGCTGATCATCTTTTACAATTTCGCTTTCAAGCCATTCACCAACATTAATACAACTACAATTATCTAACTCCTCATTTTCTCCAATATACTTGCAATACAAAAACTGCTTTTGGTGTTTTTTAAAAAACTCTTTTCTTGCTAATCCGACCATGATTTGCTTGTATTGCAAAGAATTGTACCAGTCTCCATTTACTGAAGGTTTTATGAGGGCTACCTGTTCTTGGATTTCAGGTGTTTTATATATTTTTATTATATTTTCCTTTTTCCCCGATGAAAGCCAAGAATATGGGGATTCATCCTCGCGAATATCATCAAACTTTTGTCCATCTCTAAGACTCTCTATATATGAACGCCAATCTTCGTATGCAAAGACTCTATTTTTATTTAAAATTTTAATTCCATAACGGTTTATATAGCTTATAATGGTAGCTTCTTTATATACAACACCATAACCCTTCATGTCAAAAAAATCATCTGGATCCAAAGATCTAAAAGCATAATTTCGTAAGCAGTAGCTAGGTTCTTCATCCTCTATACTAAACTCTGGTAATTCAGCATCTAAGCTAAATTCTTTACAATTCCCTCCGAATGGATTCCAAGCATAAGGTATTTGAGCTTGTGCTTTTACAAACTGATTATTTCTTTTCCAAATTTTATTACCAACAAAAATACTGTCTTTAGTTATAGCTTTATTTTCTTCATTTTTAATTATAATTCCATTAATGACTCCATTTTCAAAATAGAGCGTAGTATATGGATTAATAACTTGCTTACCATCTAATAAACCAGCATCATTAAAATTTAAATTACAAACAAATTCTTCCTTAAATTTTCCCGATTCAACATTCACATAATAATTAACGTTTTCTCCAACTTTTCGCGACAATGCTCTGGACGAAGATCTATCATATTGTTGATATGATTCAGAAACTAAATTAAAAACTTTATGCCGTCCTACTGGTAAACCAGAAACAATCTTCCCTTTAATTATCTGTCTACCAAAAAATTGAGTAAACTGGTCACTTGAGAGAACATTTTGATTATACGTTCCTTTATTTACATATTCTAAATCTCCTACTTTAGCTTCTGAATAAAACTCTCCATTAACCTTTTTTGTTAATGGGTCGTAATTATAACGTGATGCTAGAGTTTTATCCTTGTTGTAAGTTTCAATCGAAACTATTTCAAGGTCTTGGTTTTTAAACACAATTTGTTCAGGATTTCCATTTTCATGAAGACTTTTTACTTCTTTTAAAAGTTGCCCAAATACAACAAAAGGTAAAAAGACAAACACTAGTAAAATATTTTTCATAGAGTATATTTATTTAATCATTAATATTTGAAATTCATGCAAGATAAAATCTCATTTTTCCGCTATTTATTCATATGGATTTAAAGATCTCTTATATACCATAGAGTTTCCTCTGCCACTCGCAAATTCGATTTTAAGTTTTTTGGGGTTATTTTGCCACCTATCTTCGGGTATAACAATATATCCTCCCCTTTCACCATAATCACCGGTTTTGAATTTCCATTTTCCATCTAGAACCTCGTCATCTAATTTTCCTTTGTAATATTCTGTCTTAGGGAGTCCTCCATACATTTGGTCGACTGTTGTTGTCGATACACTATAATCAAAATCAGTATCACCATTTCTAATTATTGTAAGTTTAGATTCAGCTGAAATACCATACCCCCCCATATTCTTGCTAACTTCATGATACCAATCACCAACAGTTTTACTACAATACACATCATTGGCTATTGGCTCACTATTGCAGCTTGTTAGAATAAATGAGGTAAATAACACCCCTAAAATTATTGTTATTTTTTTCATAGAATGGAGTTTAATAAAAAGCTAATATACAACTTTCAATAATTCTTACAATAGATAGAAGTAACGTAAATCTAACGTATGGCATTTGATAAAGACACAGGAGCATCAGCTGGTAAGAAAAGTAAACGAGGCTCTAGCAAGCAAATTAATGAGATTAGAGAGGTTTATTCTGAACTACTACACAACAACAAGGACAAACTCCAAGAATGGTTTGATGAAGTAGGAAAACAAGACCCTGCAAAAGCATTAGACCTAATGTTAAAGATGAGTGCGTTTGTACTTCCTAAGTATAAATTGGTAGAGTCTAAAGTATTCGAAAAAAGCGAACCAAAGGTTTATACAACTAGTTGGGGAACTTAATCAAGCTGACAATCTATCAATACACGAGATAATAAATGCGATACGGTAAACCTACATATTATCTAAATAATTGTGTTGCTAAAAAACAATCATGATATTTTTCTTTAGCATCGAATCCATAATAATCAAATGCAAAATAATTCCATTGTTTATCTAACAAGTTTTCATTGTGACCAGGGGATGTTTTCCATTGCGTAAACATTTCTAAAGCAATTTCTGCAGCAGATTTAACTTTCATTCCTGCGGAATTCATCCACGGCAATGCATCTTTACCATTAAATTCGTACCTTGCTAATATATTTTCACTACACATTTTGAATTTTGTTCTATCCCAAGGATTCTCTCCAGTATAATAAGGATTTTTTTTATTAGTTTGTTCATGCGTTAATGTATTACCATTATGAGCCAAGTACTTAGACTGCGATAAACATGATATTTGCATTTTTTTACACCATTTTAATTCATGTAGATTGTGAGATACTCTATACTCATTAACAAGAGTAAACATTATTTCAATTACAGAGTCTCTAAATTCTTTATTGCTGGATCTATAACATTCATTGTTAGGTTGACTTAATACCAATATTGGTAAACAAATAATAAATAAACATATCTTTTTCATAATCTAATTTTAAGTGCCTAAGCAACTGAAAGATAATAATTTTTCAATCCAATATTTATATTTACCAAGTAAAATACATTGAACTACTATTCATCTGCCTATTCTCTCGCCCTACATCTTGGAAGTAGGAGAAATCTAAATGGAGAAGAAAGTGGGGTAAGTAGATGCTGGAAAAGGAATGTCTATCTTCTCTAAAAAAAATCTATTCTGATATTAATTCTAGAGCTCTATCCGTTAATTTCTTTTTTAGTTTAATTATGCTGTCGATATCAGGGATGTCAAATTTTTCTCCGTTTACTTCTAGCACCCTTTTATTTGGGGATATTCTTAAGTCACAAATTCTTTTCTTTTGATTGTCATCTAATAGAATTAGAAATTTCCCCTTTAAATCTCTGAATCCAATAGAGTCAGTTTCAACTTTTTTATGTTGTGCTACAATAGTTTTTATAATGTGGAAGACTTTCATTTCTTCATCAGTGGTAATAATGCCTGAATTTGTTGATGCCGCTTCTTTAGCCATTAGCTTGTCTAGCGCAGATTTAACCGAAACAGAATTAATTAATGCTCTAATTTGAACTTCCTGTTTGTCCGACATTCTGTTACCTCCCATATTAGAATAGATAGCTTTGATAAAGTCTCTAGATGGACTAGATAGTTCTTTTGCAAATGCTTCTTCGAAGTTGTCTAAAAAGTATATTTCTTCAGCTTCTTCTATGATTGAATTCATTTCTATAGAAGTTCTTAAAAACATAGCTAATGTCTCTAATGCGATTGAATCAAACTCTCTTAAATTAAAAGTGAAAAATGGTTTAGGGTTTAAACTAGTTTTTGAACCACTATTTCTAGTGAAAAACTGATATTCTATACCGTTGGTAAGTATTCCAATTTTGGAATCTTTAGTATACATGAAGTATTCATTTAGCTGTCTTACATCAATGTCTGTCAATTTCTTACTAGCCTTTTTGCACTCTATAATTATGTCTGGAGTTTTTCCTTTTAGTATAATAGCATAGTCAACTTTTTTACTTGTTCTATCTCCAAAATCTGCATCATACTCAGGATGCAAGTCACCAACGAATAATCCACGATTGTATCTTAGCATTTCAAAAAAAGGTTCTATTAAATACATCCTAGTTTGCGCTTCATTAGCACTGACCTCTATTGCCTTTTCAAAATCAAAACTACTTAATGATTTTTTTAATTGACTGACTATTTGCTTTCTGTTTACCATGATATTGTAATTTGAATTACGAATATAACAAAACCAATTCTAGATGACATTTAATAATGAACAATTATAATTTTGAATTGTGACATTGATAGATGCTGGAAAAGTAAGCTAATTTTGAATTGTGGGGTAAATTGTGGGGTAAGTCATAAAAGAAAAAACCTCAACTAACTCATTATAAGTCTGTTGAGGTTTTTATTAAGAGGTCTCTGCCGGACGTCAAACAGTTTATTTCATTTAACTACATATATTGATTTTACTACCTTAAATACCTTTAAGTATAGGGCTTTATATTATTGAAAGTAATATGAAGTTAAAATAAGTTAGGAGATTGTGGGGTAAATTGTGGGGTAAATATTATATTTGAAATAATTAAATATTTCACATATGGCCAACATTAAATTTTTACTTAATAAGGGATTGAAAATTAAGAATAGGGATAAACAATATCCTATTTATGTTAGGTATAGAATGGGGAGGCTAATTGATTTTAGTGCTTCAATAGGATTCAAAGTTTTTCCCGATTGGTGGGATACAGAAAAACAACGAGTAAAGAACAAAGCGATCATAAAAGATAAGACCAATATTAATCGATTAATATCTGATTTGAATACTCATTTTTCTGATTTTGAAATTGACAATAAACAACAAGGAATTACTCCGAGTTATGCAGATGTAAAAAACCATTATCATGCTTATTTTAAAAAACCAGTCACTGCTGAAGAAAAGCCAATGACTCTTTTTGATTCAATAGATGAGCAGATTGAAAATGCTGAAAACCATAAAATTGTAGAACCTTCAACAATCAATTCGTACAGGGTCACAAAAGAAATATTATCTCAATTTAATATTAAAGAAAGAAAAATAGATTTTAATTCTATCAACCTTGAGTTTTATTATGACTTTATTAAATGGTGCAACAAGAAGAAGTTATCGAAAAATTATGTAGGTAAACATATCAAGACATTAAAAACCTTTATGGCATATGCTGTTGATATGGAAAGAAAATATACAGACAACTTTGCATTTAAGCATAAAGAGTTTAAGGTTTTGAAAGAAGATGTATATAATGTTTATTTAACAGAAGAAGAGCTCAGAAAAATGTGGGATTTAGATTTAACACATTTACCTAAACATGATAATGCTAGAGATTTATTCTTGATAGGAGCATACACTGGTCTGAGGGTTTCAGACTACAATCATTTGAAAGTTCAAGACATGAAAACTGTAAATGGAGTTGAAATGATAAGTGTCAAAACTAAAAAGATGAAAAGAAGAGTTGCTATTCCTATACATCCTATCGTAAAGATGATATTTAACAAAAACGATGGTAACACACCCAAGAAGATGCCTGACCAACACATTAATTATAAAATCAAAGAAGTTGCTGAGAATTGCGGTATTGATGGTGTAGAATTTGTAACTAAGACTATTGGAGGTAAGGAGGTCACGAATAAGTTTTATAAGTACGAATTAATCAAGACACATACTGCAAGAAGGAGTTTTTGCTCAAATGCTTATTTGGCTGGAATGGACACGATTGATATTATGAGCATAAGTCAGCATAGAACAGAATCAGCCTTTATGAAATATATTAAACTATCTCCTGAAGATATAGCAATTAAGATGAGTAAGCATAAATTTTTTAAAGATGCTTCTGTTTTAAAGAAGGCATAAATTAATATTAGCGAATACTTTATATCTTTAAATGCTGAGAGGTTTAAAGAAGACGGAACACATAAATTAAAAGCAATATCATGATGGAAGACCCACTAGAACATTTCTTTGATGAAATGTCAGTTAGTATTGAAAATAGCACCTTTAAACTTAAAGATTTATTTAGCGCTTCAATGTTAGGTGTCTTGTCAGTTTGGGAGACTAATTCAGCGGAAAAGTTCTTATTACTGGCATACCAATACATGGATAGGTATATCGAAGAAGAGTTTTACTCCAGACCAATAGAAACTGCTGAAATAATAAAAGTTACGATTACTCGCTTTAATAAGCTCTCATATTGGATAGAGAAAAAGGAGAGTGCTATTAATATGAAAGTGTTAGTCTCTCTGTTGTCTGATTATTGCCCCGGGCTTCATGTCGACAATTTACTTACCAATGAGGAAATAGAGTCAAATAACCTAGATAAGCGTTTAATGAAGAATGCTCCAACCAATAAAGACAAAATAAAGGCTTTAAAAGAATTGTGTCCTGAACTAATGAAAAGGCTAACGAATGAAGATAAAGAGACACAGCAAACAGTTATTCATTTAATTACTGGAGTAAATAAAGAAGATAGTTATAAGTATTCTTTTGGTTCAAGATGGCGAGAGGCAGATGAGAGGGATGTAAAGGGGTTAGCTTTGTTGAAGCAAAGACTATTGGCTTAAAGATAATTTTCTATGTAGTTTTCAATTAGTTCCTCAACTTTGGATTCGTATTCAGATGATTCAATAAATTTTTGTTCAAGTAATTTTTCAAGATTAGAAAATTCATCTTCAAGGTTATTTATTGCTTCAATTCTATCTTCAATATTTTCCTTTTCCTCAGTCAAGTCTGCGACTTCTTCTTTTATTTTGTTGCTTTCAAATTGGAATTTTTCTTTATTAACGAGTCTTTGCTTATATGAATTCTTTAATAGTTTTAGGGATTTTTTTAATTGAACTATGTTATTTTCTATTTTAATTTGCTGTTCGTCTAGAATTTGAGTTCTTGAGAATATTTTATATGGTTCTGATTTTGATTTGGTTGCGAAATATATTATCCATAAAACAGCAGGGATAATAGCTCCTCCTACAATGATTCCCATTAGCTCAACTGGATCTTGATGTACTCCTAATTGCTTTAGAATATGAGACGTGTAAATGACTCTGTACCCTATTAAAAAAGCAAATGCAAATGTTGCACTTTGAGCAGCTGTCTTCATGTGAAGTTTTTTTTGTGAAAATAGACAATCTGTTTTAATAAACAAAGGGGGTATCTACTATTGCCCCTTGACATACCCCCTTACTTAATTGCACACTTATTAACCTAAACAATAGAAGTTATGAGCGAGTTAAAAGTAGTTACAGTAAGTCTAAGTGTTGTCGAGACT
>JAAHTH010000935.1_pt1 | contig 16496 bp, 15 predicted proteins | sample 6116091 | NCBI WGS metagenome assembly JAAHTH01 (sample SAMN13939990, study PRJNA603662) | sponge metagenome | isolation source: marine sponge | host: Mycale hentscheli | place: New Zealand | collected 2006 | reverse complement strand
CTGTTCGCGTCCCCAGATTTTATTGATGCCTCCCGTGATTTTGTTTGTGTCAGGCTTGATTCCTATGAGAGTCCCGAGCATCAGCAATACGTTCGTACATTCCTCAATGGACGTTTCGAGAACAGCGCTTTCTGCATGCTTGCTCCTGATGGTCAGGAGTGGCTAAGTCGTGCCAGTCGGGGTCCTGAACAAGTGTTCGGACGCAGCGGTGCGACGCAGGCTCTGCAGCGTTACGCGTTGATGTATCCCGCCAAAGCGGACACCAAGGATGCGTTGGTTCAAGATTTTCATAGTTTTCGACAGGCATTGAATGTGGCCTCGGCTGACCAACGCGTACTCGTGTTGATCAATGCTCCTGCTGAACAGGAGCCGAAGCTCCGGGAATCGCTACGTGCTGTTGCTAATCATGCATCCGTGATGGGGCGATTTCATTTTGACTTCGAGCAGGGAAGCGATTGGAAATCGAAAATCAGTGGTTCCAATGAGCAGCCGGGGATAGTACTGATTCAAGCTGGTGAATTCGGTATGAAAGGAAAAGTATTGAAGCAGTTACCGCTGACTGCAGGGAATGAACAGATCATCGCCACGATGCAGCACGCAAACGCGCAGTTCGCGGCCACAACTGACAAGAAGGTTTATTCGCAGCATGTCGCCAAAGGAGCCCGCGAGGGTATCTATTTCGAAGGAGCCGTGCCGTACGGTGAAGATCGCGACGGGGATGGCGAAATTGACCATCGAGGAGGAAGCCGAGGAGGAAGCCGAGGAGGAAGCCGAGGTGGTTTTGGTGGTAGAGGGGCTGGCAGTAGTAGGCCGACCCGGTAATCCCAAACGGCTTCATCGAACCCAACAGATCAATCCTGATTCACTGCTGAGGGGACACCGCTGTGGGAACGCCGAGGTTGTCGCTGCTACTCGCCGCGCGGGCTCGGTAGTGCTGCTCGGTTTCTTGAACGGTCCCCCACGCGTGTGTCCCAAAAATTCATCTTCCGGATTTCAGGTGAGGGTTCTGTTTCAGCTTGCGATGGGCAGGAACCTCTGTGACATGTCCGTCTTCGGCATGGCTATCTTTTTAGGTGCGGCTTTTTGAGGGCGAGCTCACCAGTTGCGAGCCCGCGGTTTGGGCCTCGAAATTGTCTTGTTTTCTGCATTTCGCCGTCGCTTCGCCCTCATTTCTCCAGCATGCCAAGCGTATTTCATGGCTTTGCGGTAGTGATGGTCTTTCTCTAACTAAGTGACTAAATCCGGATTTTGGAAATATTTTTGAATTTTTTTTCTCGTTCCAAACGAGGCTTACGCGGGCGAATCCACGCCCTTGGAGAGGGTTTCTTGGAAAGCTGTGCATCAGTACCTTAGATACCACGGAGCAAATGTTCGCGAGTGAACCAGACAACGGGTTTGCTCCAGTGACCTTGTCCGACTGAATGCGGCTATTATAGGCAGGTGTAGGAGTAAAAGCCGAAAAAGCATGTCGCCGGTGGATCCCGGCAGCAGGAAGTGAGACGCTGTAAACCTTGTAACTGTCAAACTTTAGCGGTCTTTTTGTACGTCAGGCGGCATCTGCTGGGCGCGGTAAAGCTGCACAAGCCAAGCACGTGGATCCGACCGAAAAATTGACCGGCAGTAATAATCAGAAACATCCCTGTCCTACTCGATGGAAACATAGGTGAAAATGCTTGACGACGCGTGGCCGTTGGCCTATACCAGCTAATTAATTATCTTCCCCCCTTTTTGGGACGTCCGTGTCCCACTCGTAGTCAAGGCCGCAAAAGCGGTCCGTATCACACTTAAGGACTCATTGATGCTCGATTCCAAATTCGTACGTGGTTTTATCTTGTCCCTCGGCCTGGTTTCGGCTGTTTGTATCACGAGTGGATGCGGTGGCAGCGACGAGAATAGCGTGGTCAGCGGCCAGCTCACACCAGAGCAGCAGGCAGACACCGAGGCTCCACCAATGCCAAGTGCACCGGGTGAGGCTGGCGGTGCTGCCCCTGCCACACCTGAAAAGTAATTTGTAGATATCCTTTTTCGACATACGTTTGTCGATTTTTGTTTTAGTTTTTTTGTTCATTATTGATGAGGATTAGCATGCGAAAGTATTCTCGCTCCGGCTTCACGCTGGTAGAGCTCCTCGTGGTCATCGCGATCATTGGAGTTCTGGTCGGCTTGTTGCTGCCGGCTGTTCAAGCCGCTCGTGAGGCAGCCCGCCGTATGAGCTGCAGTAACAATTTCAAGCAAATTGGGCTTGGGATCCACAACTATCACTCTACTTACAAGCAGCTGCCAACGCAGGGTGCTGGTACCGGTGAGTTGATCGTTCCCGGCCATTACGCTCACAACAGTTCGGTTCGCAACAACCAATCGCTCAGCTTCCTTGTTGGGCTTCTGCCTTTCATCGAGCAGCAAGCACTTTGGGAAGAAATTTCCAATCCCAGCCAGTTTGACTTAGAGAACCCAAATACTCCTTTCGTGGGTATCAACGGGGGCCCTTGGCCAGCAATGGGACCAACGCCTAGCTTGTATCGTACCGGTGGCAACCCCGACTCGATCCAGAACCGACGTTATCGTCCGTGGATGACCGAGATTCCGACTCTTCGGTGCCCAAGCGACCCAGGTCAAGGCCTGCCCGCTGGTGGCCGAACGAACTATGCAGCCTGCATGGGTGATTCGCACAACTGGAGTCACACCGGAGTTCCTCACTACAACCTGAACCCACGTCCTAGCGCGTTCAAGGTGAACTACAGCCGTGCCGCGGAACGCGGTACATTCGCTCATCGCTCGGTGACGAAGTTCCGCGACATTCTTGATGGACTTGCAAACACCGTAATGGCCGGCGAGATCGCAACGGACCTCGGCGACCGCGACATCCGTACCATCGGTGCAGATGACGCGTACTACGGAATCGCTGACAATCCTTCTCTTTGCCGCGATAATGGCAAGATGGATCCAGAGTACCCAATGAAGTGGGCTCCCGGCGTTGCTGTTGGTCCTTCCTTCGCTGGTCGTGGCTTCATGTGGGCGAACAGCTTCCCGCTCAACTCTCAAATGAACACCATCTTGCCTCCAAACAAGGAGCTTTGCATGTGGTGGACTTGGGGTGGAGAGGGAACCATGCCTCCTAGCAGTCGTCACCAAGGTGGTGCTCACGTACTTATGGGCGATGGTGCTGTCATCTTCATCACAGATTCGATCGAAGCTGGTGATTCTCACGCTCAGTCAGTTTATTACTGGGGTCAAAGAGCTGGATCCAAAAGCCCATACGGGCTCTGGGGTGCTCTTGGAACAAAGGCCAGTAAAGAAGTTGTCGAAGAGCAGCTGAACCAGTAATTCTTTACCGCGACTATTTGAAACTCATGAAACGGTGTCGTCCTCGGGCGACACCGTTTTTTTATGAACGCCGACGCAGCACCTCTGCAGCGGGCAGGCCGCTCAATCCGATGGGCGTCAAATCAATTCAAGAGCGAAGGAATTCAGTCGATTTTGATGTCATGATCACCTTGAAGGTCGCTGGTCCTCGTGGGGCCGACTTCGCTGTTTACATTTCGTCCGGGGCCGTAGCTTGGGTTTCGTAACGTAGGTTGATGAGGCGAATGAGCGTATGATACGCAGCCCCGCCTTGGTTTGCTTGCGAGACGTTGATGTCGATCGGTAAAGTTGATTTCTGGGAGTTACCGCAGAAAGAAAACGGGCAACTGTGCAATTCCGTGTCGGTGTTAGGTGAAGATGTTGACCTAGTGCTCACCTCATCTATTAAGTGGTCAGCTCAATGAAGTCTGCTCAGCAGTTTGTTCGGGATTTGGTTTGGGTGGTTAATAGCCCAAGCCTTCTACGAACGACGGACGATCATTGTTGTGACTCGAAGTTGTGGAGGCTTCAGGAGCAGGATGTTCAGGCAGCGCACCTCGTCGATTTTATGGCTCGTAAGAATGCGCGCTCGTTGGGGAAGTATTTTGAAGGTTTGGTTTCCTATTGGTTGCATCATTTACGCAAGGTTGATGTATTGTTTGAATCGTTCGCGATTCGGGAGCAGAAGCGGACAGTTGGCGAGATCGACTTCATCTTCATCGATGAACAGGCCCGAGTGACCCATTGGGAGGTAGCAGTCAAGTTCTACTTGTTCAGTTCCATCTCGCATGGCTTGGGCAGCCACTATTTGGGGCCCAATGCGGTCGACACGCTTGACCGCAAAATTGATCATGTTTTTGGTCATCAGTTGCCCCGCAGTCGGAAGCTGTTTCCCGATGTGGAATTGCGTCAGGCATTTGTGAAGGGGCGGATTTTCTATCCTTTCGGGAAGCAACGAGGGCTGAACAAGCACTCTTGTCTATCCAGTGCTCATTTAGAAGGCTCATGGCTTCGACATGCAGACATTGGATCACTGGTCGGTGATGTAGGTTGGGATGTTCGACGTGTTTGCTACTTGGTCTTGGAAAAACCACACTGGTTGTCAGAAATCCATGCTCTCCGTGCCACCGATAAGGTGATGTCCTTCTGCGGATTTGCAGCGACACTGGATCAACATTTTTCGGAAAGTCAGCGTTGTCTTCTGGTCGTGCAACTGAAGGTGGAGGATACCGAGTGCGTTGAGTTGCGGCGTTTCTTTGTGGTGCCAGATTGTTGGCCCTGCTGAGTTTTTTATTACATCGTCTCGATTCGATGTTGGTAGTCCATGAATCGGATTCTGGCGTCAGCCAATCAAGCAGCTTGGCTCTTCGGTGCCCGCGCTGCTTATTGGAAGATTACAATAAACAGGAATTGATCTCCCATATGCGAATGCCCCACAGGTCTCTCATGCCTTTTTTGAATCATCTCTTGATACGTTCCGTCGTCGTGAGCGGTTGCGTTTTTCTCGGTGCTTGTGCATTAGCGGAAGACCAAGTCGAGTTGGAAATCTGGCCTGGCGATTTGCCAGCAGGGTCAGTGCAGATGGCTCCGAAGGTGATCGCCAAATTGAAATCAGAGCTTACGCCAGAGCGGATACGGTTTGTTGATCGGGCGACTCTGACGGTATTTCCGGCTCCCAGCAAGATTGCCAATGGTTGTGGCATCATCATTTGTCCCGGCGGCGGTTACAACATCCTGGCTTGGCCTAAGGAGGGCTTGGAGGTTGCGGAATGGTTCAATTCCATTGGTGTCACTGCATTTGTGTTGAAGTACCGTGTCCCTCGGCGAAATCCAGAGCGAATTCACTGGGAACCGATGCAGGATGTTCAACGTGCCATTCGGTTCGTTCGCCACCAAGCCGGTCATTGGGGTGTTGATCCGGACAGAATTGGAACGCTTGGCTTCTCGGCGGGCGGGCATCTCACTGTGATGTCTGGTGTGCAGTACAAGACAAAGTGCTACGACCGTGTAGATGAGGCAGATGATCTCAGTTGTCGTCCCGATTTCATTTGTCCCATTTATGCAGCTTATCTTGGAGATAAATACAACGATCGGGTTGCTCAGCTTGGTCCATTGGTCACTGTCACGAAGGAGACACCACCAACATTCATGGCAGTGACGTGGGATGATTCGATGCGGGGTGCTCAATCCGCACTACTGTTTGCTCGTTTGCGTGAGCAAGGAGTACCAGCCGAGTTGCATGCCTATGCCAAGGGTGGGCATGGTTACGGCATGCGTCCTTCGGATAATCCTGTCTCGAAGTGGAATGAGCAACTACATGCTTGGCTTCAGTCAAGCGGTTTCTTGAGCAGGTGAGGCCGCTAGTTCCAATGTCACCGTCGATGGTGTATCGGTGATTTCTGCAGCACAGGCAAGCGTTAACTGCCGCCTCGTGCTGTTTTTCCTGCGCAGGTGCTTTACTTCCCTACGTTAAATGCTCGGTACTTGATTGCACTACGTTGAATTTCCGGCACTTGGCATGAGGAATTGTTGGCGTACGGTATCAAACACCAACGACTTCCCGCCATGTCTTGGCCATCAAGGCGTGACCATCTTGGGTAGGATGCACGCCATCTCCGGCTAATGCTGATGGCTCTGTCCCTGCCGCCACGGCCTGGTCGAACATGGTTTGGAATGGTACCCATGTTGCCCCTGCTTTGTCCGACACTTGCTTAGCATACTCACGCCGAGTGTCGAATTCGGGAAACCACTTCGCTTTGTTTTGTTTGACTGTCCCACTCATCAAAACAAATGGCTCACAGATGACGATCGTCACTGAAGGTAAGGACTTCCGGGTGCGTTCCAGTAACGCGTTGAAACCATCACGATACGTCTCTGCGGTGCCGTCGTATCGCCCATTCAGTTGATGCCAAATGTCATTGACGCCAATCAGGATGCTGAGAACGTCAGGTTGAAGATCGATGCAATCTTTTTTCCACCGACGATCAAGATCCGGTACCTTGTTCCCGGAAATGCCACGATTGTGAATCTGAAGGTCGAGATCCGGATGGGCTGCCTGAAGCAACTTGGCGGCATGATTGGGATACCCGCGACCAAGCTTTTCATTCGCAACGGGATTCTTTTTGTTTCTTCCAGCATCAGTGATCGAGTCACCTTGAAAGAGAATGGTCGCTCCCTTTTTCAGCTTTGTTTTTTCCGCCGCAAAAAGAGAGGTTTGTTGCAGACAGGCTGCTGTGCCAACAGTGGCCGCAGCACTTAGGAATGATCGTCTTCTCATGATGTATGATTCAATAGGGGGAGGGGGGAGCAAAGTCAGGGGGCAGCAAATCGCAGATTTGTGTCACGTTTCGTGCAACGTGCAGTTTATCCGAAAATGACGACTCTTGTGCAAAAACTGGGTTCCGATAGTAAACGCGTGGTTAGCAGAGGCGGAATTCGGGCTGGTCTTTCGCAACACACTGAACGTAAGTCGAGGGGCGTGACGCGAGCATGCCGTTGCCCACAAGGCTTGCATTTAAATCGGGGTGGATAGAAAGTGAACCGATAGTCACGAGCTGATTCGCGGGGCACACTTGCTCGTTGTCGCGCAAGCTTGCTCTTGTTGACGTATGTTGGTTTTTGAGCAACAAATCTTGAATCCAAGATGATGACTTCCTCGAAGTTTGGCGAGTGCGGTGTGAATCCGGGGAGTATCAATCCGGGGAGTATCAATCCGGAGTATCAATCCGGAGTATCAATCCGGAGTATCAATCCGGAGTATCAATCCAAGGGGCTCGACGAGGATGTGAACACCACAGCACAGGAAGCACGCATGGGTTTCCAGCAATGGCTGTTCTTTTTCGTCGCCTCAGCGTTTTGCTTTTAAGAGTTCTTGCTCATGTAGCGCCCGGTGTGCTCAAGAGTGATGTTCTTCACTTGACTGTTGCCAGCGAGGGTGAGTTAGGAGTTGCAATAGGTTTACTTTTTTTGCTTACGCGTTGGTTCATTTGCTTACGCGTTGGTTCATTTGCTTACGCGTTGGTTCAATTGATCGTGGGGCGGATGCTGGTTCGTTTGGGAACCTGGGTTGTGGTCGCAGTTGCTGCGATCCTTGTCGCGCTGGGGTGATTGTTGCTTGCCTCGAGCGACAGCATTTTCGTTGTGGTGTGCGGCCGTTTCCTTCGAGGCCTTGGAAGCTCTTTGGTTTGTCGCGGGGGCAGCTATTTGGCACTGGTGTGGTTCCCACGATATCCTCCCCAGAATTACTGTGGCGATGAAAACACTTGGTGGCCGTGGCGCACAGGATACGCATTCCCTGATCGCCAAGAAGATGCCTCGCGGAGGTGGGTTTGGCAGACGCCATTGTTTTTTACACAGTGGTTGGGATCGCGATTGCCATGTTGTCGTGGTGTCTCGTTCCATGTCGTCCCGTTTGGGGCATTCGCTTGATCAAGAAATGCCATTTGCGAACCTGGCCTTTTGAGCCGATGCTGCTTCGTATGGCGAGCAATCGTCAGTTGTGGCTGATTTCACTCGCTGTAGCAGGACTTTGTCTACCGATTTCATTGATTTGTGATTGTGGGGGCGTTACGTCCCTGAAGCTTGAAACAGGATTCGCTACCAGGTGGGCTAGGCGTGCAGCAACATTCGTGTTCATCGCGACTTCCGCTAAGGCGGCAGTCCATGGCAATATCGCTGGAGACCAGATTGCTGCAGATGGCGAAAATTGTCTCATTGCTTGTCTCGTTCGGCCACTTGCTAAAGAGTTTTGGCTGGTCTGAATGGCTCGTTGGATTTACTTGCGCAGTGTGTGCTGGGTGCCTTCTGGATTGGCCGATTCTCATCGTCATAGCTGGGCTGATTTTTCAAGCACATGAGACTTTGCGTAGCTGTTCAAATGCACACATGAATGCGGCTCTGTCCCGATTTTCTGGTTTTTAACAGTAAAAAACGACATTGAACGATGTAATGGTCAGTAACTTGGATGGCTCACCACGCGGCAACGATGGGTTTGTCGTGGTTGGGCTGGCGTCAAAAAATCGGTGGGCGACCGATAACTCTCAGAAAAAATACAAAAATCGCTAATAAGTCCACCCGTTACGGGTCTTCTCTGTGAGCGAGGAGATTTTCTTTTCAAGCGAAGCTCCACCGATAGAACCAACTGGATTCATGTTGCATCGGAATCCCCGAGTGATAACGACTAACGACAAGTGCCCTGATCAAGGGACACTGCAGTCGCTGTTTGAATCCGAAGAAACACCTTTGCTGCGTTATGCATTTTCATTGGTGCGAAGAAGGGCGGTGGCAGAAGAGATTGTCCAGGAAGTATTTTTGCAGTTGCATGTCAAGTGGAAGGATGTGGAATCCCCGCGTGCATGGCTTTATCGCAGTGTTCGAAACAAGGTTTTCAACTACATGCGTGACAATCGACGCGAAACAGTAGAAATGTCTGCACCAGAGGTCGAGGGACTGAGTAACGGATCCGACACCCCGCTGGGTGTGTTGTCAAAACTGGAAGCGGTGGAGGTGCTTCATGAAATGATCGACTCACTTCATGAAGCAGACCGTGAGCTGGTTCAGTTGAAATTCTTTGACGGTTTGAAGTATCGCGAAATTAGTGAGAGAACCGGTCTCAGTGTCGGAAATGTGGGTTACCGACTGCATCACATACTCAAAGAGCTGGCTGGCAAATTGCAGCCACTCGGGACGGACGTGAATCCATGAACGACGAATCAAGCCGCTCAGGTCTTACATCTGCGCTTGAGGCTCGTATTGTTGCACTATTGCTTGGCGAAGCTTCTGATTTCGAACGGGATGAACTTGAACGTCTAATGGAGGAACGGCAGGAGGTCAGTGACTTCAGGAATCAGATGCAGGTTGTGTACGGATTGCTTGAGCATGCTGCTGGCGATACGCCATTGGCTTTGGAAAGTGAAACCAGGGCAGGACAGATTCGCGATGACAGCGCTGAGTCAGAATGGAAGTTAAGCGGTGGCAAGAGAGCATCAGTGCTTGCTTTACTCGCGGATCCAAGTTTGAGGGAAGCGGGCTCAGCCATTGATGCTGATGGTGATAGGGAGGTTGAGTATCAGTCAGACGAAGTGGATACCACTTCTGGTTTGGTGAGCCTTAAACCGTTATTGATTGACGAAAAAATGGGACCTGTAGCAGCGAAGATGATGCAGGCCTTCCCAGTGCGGCTGGTTGCTGAGTATCGGGTGTGGGCGTCTGCGGTATGCTTGTTATTTGTTTTTGGAGTCGCCGTCTTATGGCTTGGTTCATCAGTCGACTACGCTCCCACAGACAGTCGCATCGTGATGGACTCGGAATGGCAAGAACAGTCTCCAGCGGTAGCAGATTTTGAGTCCTACTCATCCGCTGGACCCCCGGCAGGTGCCGATCGGACACCGTCACCTAGGGGGACACCCCAGCCCAGTGCTGCTCCCATGGGTGATGAGAGAGCCTGGTTTGATCAAGCTGAAGCTAAAAGTTCCGGTGAGGACGATGCGGTTTACGATGCAAAGCCGGAACGACCGCAAGCTTATGAGACTTTGGAAAGAGAGGTGCTGGAAAACGAGCCATCTCAACAGATGAACAAGAGACTTGATGCAGACCAAAACGACGGGGGAAATACAAACGCAGCAGCAAGCCGAGGCAGGATACGAGGCTTTTTGGACATTGATCAGGACATCGTTGAACCGGAGGAAGCTGAGTCCTTATCGGTTAACGGTCGATTGAATCGAGACGCAGCTGAGAAATCGTCAGGATTTGGTTTCAATTCATCAGCGACGGAAGCCGCTGAAGCTCAGCAAGCCAGAAGTCAATCAGCATCGACGCGGGCGCCTGCAGCGGTCCCCCAAAGTGATTTGTTTTTCTCCGGGGTGGAGCAGTCGAATCGTGGAAGCCGGAGCTCGGGTGAGCGTGGTCAGGCAGAAAAGCAGAACCAGCCGCTCGTTGCGAACGAGACTGTTGTCGATGGCCTGGCGAACGGTGTGTATCAAAGTGGGCAAAACCAGGCTGGCGAGGGCTTCGGTGGAGGCGGTGGTGGCTTCGGTGGCATGGGGGGCGGTGGCATGGGTGGCAAGGACGGTGTGATCTTGGGCGACATCGATGGTGGCAGCTTGGGGGGCGGCATGGATAGTGAGATGGGCATGGACATGGGAGGTGCCACTGCAGAGAGCGGAAAGAACCGTGGTTCTTACCGGGGTGAAGCATTTGATGGGGAACAACGATTTGGTGACAAGCTGCAGCGACAGTCAGCCGAGCGAGTTCTAGAACAAAGTTTAAAATTGAAACGAGGCGAGATCGCCTCTGGTGCAGCTGATCCCTTCGGTGGGAATGTCAATGAATCGAAAGTGAGTAGGAAGGACAGCCGAGGGGGCAGGCCATCGAGTGGAGTTCCGACGCTAAGCCAGCCAGCACCCTCCGTCAGTGGTCCAGGTCCGGGGCTACTTGGCTTTGGTGAAGCTGATGCAAGTGGAGGAAAAATCCTGCAGGAACACAGCAAGCGTGTCTCCGGGGTGGGTTCGAATGCCGCACGGTTCAAAGAACGCGAAGCTAACAGTGAAATTGAAAATAGTGAGATAGTATTCGGTGGAATTGCCAAACTCGATGCCAAGAAGGCGAAAGACGCACTGAACAAAGATTCTGCCAAGGAGTCTGCCAAGACCAGGAAACTTGCCATTCTCGGAAAAAAACCTGCCAGGCAAACTTCCGTTCCCACTGAGTTTTCTGAACTCGATGCTGGTGAAAATGGTTTCTCGACATTTTCATTGCATGTCAGCGATGTCTCTTTCAAGTTAGCGCTGGCTGCATTGAACAAAGGCGAATGGCCGGATGCCAGCCGTGTTCGAAGTGAGGAATTTCTGAATGCATTTGATTACGGTGATCCAATGCCGACTCAGAACGAGCGAGTCTCCTGTCGAATTGAACAGTCGATCCATCCATTTCTTCAGCAACGCAATTTGTTGCGTGTGGCGATGCGGACTGCAGCGGCAGGCAGATCCAGCAGTACACCGCTCAGGTTGACGTTCTTGCTTGATAATTCAGGTTCGATGGAGCGTGCTGATCGACAGCAAACCGTCAGAAGAGCCTTCGCTGTTTTGGCTCAACAGCTCAAGCCGATCGACGAGGTCACACTGATCAGTTTTGCGAGGCAACCGCGGTTACTTGCAGATCGAATCAGTGGAGCGGCGGCAGGATCGTTGGTGCAGACAATCGAGAACCTGCCCAGTGAAGGTGGAACCAATCTTGAGGCTGCTATTGGCTTGGCGTTTGAAAAGGCACAGGAACAGTATCAGGAGGCAGCTCAGAATCGAATCATCCTGTTGACCGATGGTGCCGTAAACCTCGGCGATGCCAGCCCTAAACGGCTTGCGGAAATGATTGTGAGGATGAGAAACAAGGGAATCGCGTTTGATGCTGCGGGCATCAGCGCTGATGGCCTCAATGATGAAATTCTTGAAGCTCTGACCAGAAAAGGAGATGGGCGTTATTACCTGCTGGACTCGCTGGAGTCGGTTGAGGATGGTTTCGCAAAACAGATTGCCGGAGCACTCAGGCCCGCTGCCAAGAATGTCAAGATTCAGGTTGAGTTCAATCCGGAGCGTGTTGGCAAGTACAAACTGCTTGGTTTCGAAAAGCACCGGTTGAAGAAGGAAGATTTTCGAAATGATAAAGTGGATGCAGCCGAAATGGCAGCTGCGGAAGCAGGCGTTGCACTTTATCAAGTTCAAACCAAGCCTGACGGCTACGGAGATATCGGGACTGTTTCCATACGTTTTCGCGATCTTGATTCCGGGAATATGGTCGAAGAACTTTGGCCCATTCCCTACGAGACGGAAGCACTGCGACCGGATCTCGCTTCCAACTCAATGAAAATAGCGACAGTAGCGTCACTCTTTGCAATCAAGCTAAAGGGAGATGTGTTGGCAGACACTGTTGACTTGAAAGAACTGACCAGACTGATTTCATCTCTTGCACCAGAAGTTCGTAATGATCCGCGGATCAAAAAGCTTGAAGTGATGATTCAGCAGGCTCGGCAAATCAGTGGGGAATGAAACTGGCTGTGGGCTTCGGATGTTACATCCACGTTACAGAGACAGTATGCGTGACCACCTAAACTTATTTTTTCCCATGCGTGACTTACTTTGATACGGGTATTGGTAGCAACCCCGGCAGGCCAATGCCTGACGGCTTGCATGCCAGCTCTCAATGAAAACAACAACATGCTGATTATCAACCTTGGAAAAACAGAGTGATGCAATGATGAAACAGATTTTTTCCCCCAAGGATGGCAGCGAAAGACTTGGCTATGCGTTTCGCGCAGTGCCGATGTTGAAACGAAGGTGTTGCCCCGGACTATTGGTTGCTATTGCATCTCTCGTTGCTGGTATGGCTGTTGATGCCAATGGTCAGGGCAAGGCAGAAGTGGTAGTACCTGTGAATCAGACGGCTCCGGTGGGGCCGGATGGGGCAGGTCCAGATGGACCTAGAGCCATTTTTCTGGAAGCTCGCACCGCACCGCCTCCTCCTCCCGTTTTTTTCAGCGCGCGAGTGACGGCCAAGGCCATGATTGGATCGGAGTATATCGATCAGACAGTCAATGTGGCCATCAAAGTTGTTCAGGGTGACCCCGAAGTGCTGACGTTTGCCCTCAATGGGTCGGGTCAGGTCGTTGAGGTCACGGGTGAGGGAGTTGCTTCTTGGGCGGTACGGCAAAGTGGCAAGGAAAGATTTTTGGATCTGGAATTATCCGAAGGCGTTGTTGATCCGAAACCGACTGTCAAGTTGCGGTCGTTACGATACCGTTTGCCCGCCGCCGTCACCCTCACGCACTTGGGACCGGGTGTAAGTGTAGGTTTCGATTCGAATATCAGTTTCAGTTACGCACCTGATGTGACGGGGACGCTTACGAATGTCAGCGGGTTCGTTCCCTTGTCTGGACAGATCAAGGGAGGCAGGTTTCAGACATCAACTGGAGGGCAGATCCAGTTGTCACTGACGCGAGACAGTGCATCGCCTGAGCCGATACAACTGGTGGATACAACGCTCAACGGTGTTGTGAGTGATGACGGTGAGTCAGCTCTTTTTCAACTTCAGACGACTGCGCTCGTCAGTGATCCCTCCGTTGAAATGACGCTTCTTGGTGGCAACGCTGCATTGGTGCGGATACCTCAGAATGAGAATTACCAGGTCAGGTTGGCAAACACAGAAAAACAGACAGTTTACAAAGTTGATTTTTCCAAGGCCGGAACTTTTTCCATCAAGTTGGATTTCGTCGCGAAAGTAGTGAAAGCGGCAGACAATCAGAAAAGTATCGACTTTACGATTGCAGCAGGAGCCGTAGTGCCGGTGAAGTTAGAGGGTCTGGAAGCTGGCTTGACGTTTCATCGTGATCAACAGTCGGTGGTACCGCTTTGGCAGGAAAATGCGTGGGTGGGGTATCTGCCAGCAAGCGGACGTGTGCATGTCCAGTGGAAACCGAAACGTAACGCGGGAGAGGGCAAGCTGTTTTCCACAACGCTGGGTAAAGTTGAGGCAAGGGTGGGATCAGGGCTGTTGAGGCAGGATCATTTGCTTGATTATCAGGTGCTACAAGGCGAACTCGAGTCACTCAGCATGGTGCTTAAAGGTCCCGGTGAGATATTGGATGTGAAAGGATCCAATATCGTGGCTTGGCAAGTGGGTGAAAAAAATGGGCAGCGACACTTGGATGTGACGCTCAGTCAGCCGATCACCGATACAGCACAGGTGAGCATTCGGAGTCAGACGCCGTTAGGAGCGTTTCCCGTGCGAATGGAGGGTTTGTGTCTCGGACCAACAGGAACAATTCGACATTCTGGCTTTTTGAGGTTGGCGAATCTTGGTTCGGTCAGATTGGAACCCACGGGGCTTTCAGGATTAACGCAGCTATCGCCGGATCAATTCCCGGGCGAGCCCCTGCAGGCACGTCAGGTGTACGTTTACAGGTTCCCCGCAGCCACACATGCTTTTACCGTTGTGGCTGACAGGATTCAGCCTGAAGTGAGTGTTTCGGAATTGTTGTTGTATCAATTGGCGGAAACTGACCGTGTCATCAAGGCTGATATTGAGCTTGATATTCGTGAAGCACCAATTCGCGAGTGGAACTTCAGTATCCCCTCGGACTACTCCGTTGTCTCGGTGACTGGCGCAAGCATCGCTGATTATCTCACTACCAGTGAAGTTGTTGATGGTCATCGTAGCTTAAAAACAATCTTTTCAAATGATGTGTCGGGACGCCAGTTGGTCAGTTTGCATCTTGAAAAAAGTGAACCTGCAGCCGCAGGTGATTGGGTCTTGCCACGTATTGAACATCCGGAGGCAAAAGGTGTTCGAGGTGATATCGGAGTCGTTGGAGCTCCGGGCTTTCGACTAGCAGTCGGAGCCACAGATCTGCTTGTCGAAAAACCGCTTTCCTACTTTCCAAAGCCCGTGGCAAACTTGCAGCAGGCTTTCAGGATTCGGGAGCCAGATTGGTCAGCAACGATGAAGATTGAATTGCTCGAACGCAGCATTCAAAGCGATGTATTTCATCTCTATTCCTTGAGTCAGGAAACAATCTATGGAAGTGCGTTGATCAGTTATTTCATCACAGGAGCACCCGTTTCGGAATTGCGGATGACTGTTCCCGAAAATCTGAAAAACGAAGACGTTGTTGGAGGGGAGAACGTTCAGGACTGGCGTCGAGATGGTGACACATTGATTGTGTCTTTGCACCAACCGGTCATGGGTCCCTACATGCTGTTGGTCACTTTTGAGGAAAAACCAAGTGACACGGATGGGACGTTTACTGCTGGCCAGGTAGTTCCGTTGGGAGTACAGGGTGAGCGTGGCTACATTCAGATAGTCAGTCCGATGCAGGTTGAAAGCGAAACAGTCGCAATCTCGGATGGGATGCTCGTTCTTGATCCGTTGGAGTTGCCTGCGGCGTTCAGGTTGTTGAGCACTGCACCACCGCTTGGAACCTGGCAGTATACCGAACGACCCTTCAGTCTGGATTTGAAAGTCAAGTGGTTTCAGCCGGGGACCACAGTCAGCCAGGTGGTCGAGTTTTCCGAGGCCCAGAGTCGAGTGTCAAGAGATGGAGAATTGGTCACCGAAGTGCTGTACTACGTCAAGTCTCGCGGAGAGCGTGCGCTCAGGCTACGGCTTCCAGATGAGCCAGTTCGAATGTGGGAAGTCTCAGTGGGTGAACAAGGTCAGCCCCTTGAACCGGTCACTGCCAGAAAATCAGGCGATGAAACTTTGATTCCCTTACCCGGTGGCATTGATCCCAGCATTCCTGTGGAAGTGCGTTTGCGGCTGGGTAAGCCTGCAGTTAGCGAAGCACGACCAGAGCTGATGTTACCCGTCGTGTTTGCACCAGTACTCAAAACAGAATGGAGTATCGAGGGAGACGATCAACGTGTCCTGGTACCTGCGGGTGGTACCGTGGAGCCGGCCATGCCTGTGTTGCGGCCATCCGGATTTGATTGGTTGGCTCGGAGGGGAACTGGATCACTTTTTGTGATCGTTTTTCTCACGATGCTCGGCCTTGTGATTCGAGCCAGCGGTGGAGAGTGGCGACACTTGGCGGTGCTGCCTTTAGCCGCAGCACTGTACTTTGCCTGGAGTTCTGCCTCCTACGCATCGACACAGACGGGAGAAGTTGCTCCCCTGATGTTGAGTTTGCCAATCCTGTCAGCTGGAGACACCGTACGTCTGTCTGTGTACAACATTCCTACTTGGCAGGTCAATCTTTCTCTCCTCGGTTGTGTGGTTTTTATTGGCAGCCTTGCCGGACTCATCTGTTCTTGTTTAGCTAGGTTTGAAGCGTACCGAATCCCTTTACGGGTGGGATCCGTGTTCCTTATTTTTGCTGCTGTTTTGATGCAGCGAGCCAGTGCCCCGTGGTTTTACTGGCTGATTGTTGTCTTCGTTGTATGTTTACTACTGAAGGCGGCTTGGGATGTTTTGCGTGCAGCTCAACTACAGCGTGCTCGCGCAAAGGAATTGAAGAAAGCAAACGCGACTGAAGATTCTGATGCCGAGGCGGAAGATATTGGTGGCGGGCCAAACCCTGTGACTGCCACCATTGTTTTGCTGGGTTTTCTCGTGGCGTCTTTGTGTTCGTCCAGCATTGCGGATGAACCAGAATCACAGCAGGTCACGCA
>JAAHTH010001992.1_pt1 | contig 16507 bp, 9 predicted proteins | sample 6116091 | NCBI WGS metagenome assembly JAAHTH01 (sample SAMN13939990, study PRJNA603662) | sponge metagenome | isolation source: marine sponge | host: Mycale hentscheli | place: New Zealand | collected 2006 | reverse complement strand
CAGTTAAAAAACTTTGGCTTTGAGATACCCGTCGGAGAGGCTAAGCGGATCATAAGTATCTACCGCAGTATCAACCACAGCATAGATAGGCTGTGGAAGGACGCGCAGTTTGCACTGGAGCAAATGACGCATAACGGTCCAGTTCGATTTGGACGCAGGGATGTCCTCAAAGTTCTACCGAAAGAGAACGCCATCCAGTTGCCATCGGGTCTTTGCATACACTACGAGGATTTGAAGTATGAAATGACCGAAGAAGGGTCACATGAATACAGATACAAAGTACGGCGGGGCCGAAACAGAATTTACGGCGGTAAGATGGTGGAGAACGTGTGCCAAGCCATAGCTCGCTGTATCATTGGCGAGCAGTTGCTAAGTATATCCGAAAGATATAAAGTTGTCCTTACCGTACATGACTCGATTGTTTGCTGTGTGAAGGATGAAGAAGTTCCCGAAGCGCAAGCGTATGTAGAAGAATGTATGCGCAAGACACCAGATTGGGCCGCAGGCCTACCTATAGACTGCGAGAGCGGCACAGGTAAATCGTATGGGGAATGTGAATGAGTAAAGCAGCGCCGTGGTCGTTTAGTCGGATCAAAGCATTTGAGCAGTGCCCCAAACAGTTCTACCATGAGAAGGTGCTGAAGCAGTATCCGTTCATCCAGACGGACGCTATGATCTACGGCAATCAATTCCATAAAGCCTGCGAAGACTACATCGGTAAGGGCGAGCCACTCCCCGAGAGGTTTATGTATATTAAAGATGCGTTGGACAAACTGAACCAACGTGAAGGCGTAAAGATATGTGAGCAGCGGTTAGGGGTAACGGCTAACTTGGAGCCATGCACCTTTGGCGCTAGGAACGTATGGTTTCGTGGTATTGTAGACCTTGCCATCCTTGACGAAGATAGCGGTATCGGTTGGATCATCGACTACAAAACTGGCAAGTCTGCAAAGTACGCAGACAAAGGGCAGCTAGAGTTGATGGCGTTGGCGATATTTGCGCACTACCCCAAGATAACAAGCATACGCGCAGGGCTACTGTTCGTGGTGGCAAACAAGCTCGTAAAAGAAACGTATGAAGTTGCAGATAGGGCTAATCTTTGGGAGAAATGGTCTTCAAACTATGCTACAATGGAGAAGGCGTTTGAAGCAGATGTGTGGAACCCCCGCCCCTCTGGATTATGCAAGCGTCATTGCCCTGTAACCGAATGCGCCCACAACGGGAGTAACTGATGCCCTATAAAAACAAACCCCGCCCGTACAAAAAAGAGTACAAGCAGCAGAAAGAACGCGAAGAGCATAGCGACCGCATGGAGCGGCAACGTGCGCGGCGTAAGATGGATAAGACTGGCAAGGATGCCAACAAGAACGGCAAAGCCGACAAGCGCGAGGGTAAAGATATCGCGCACAAGAAACCGCTCAGCAAGGGTGGCAAAAATAAAGACGGTGTAAAAGTACAAAGCCGCAAGAAAAATAGAGCCGCTGGCGGTGCGTTAAGCCGTGGAAAGCGCAAGAAGTAATTGGAGAATAACATGCAGATTGTACAGGATAAAGCCATCCTGCTTACGCTGCCTAACCCGAAGCAAATCACAACAGTGATTGCGAAGAGTAAGGAGTTGTCGATGAATGAAGTCGTCGTGAATTGGGGTATCGACGAGGCCCATAAGCTGAAAGCATTGAATATAAAGGTGCCTTCACCAATTGAGAAACGCTATTCGTGGGTGGGTAAGTACAAGCCTTACCAACATCAGAAGGACACGGCGGCGTTTCTTACCATGAACAAGCGAGGCTTCTGCTTCAATGAGCAGGGCACAGGCAAAACAGCCAGTGCGATATGGGCCGCAGACTTCTTGATGAAGCAAGGTATCATACGTCGAGTCCTTGTCGTGTGTCCTCTATCTATCATGGACAGCGCATGGCGTGAGGATTTGTTTAGTTTTGCTATGCACCGCACCGTGGACGTTGCGCATGGCGCGAAAGAAAAGCGCAAAAAGATAATAAACAGCGGGGCCGATTTCGTCATTATAAACTATGACGGTGTTGAGGTTGTGGCAGATGCTATCGCCAAGGGTGGGTTTGACCTAATCATCATAGACGAGGCAACGCACTACAAGAACGCGCAGACCAAGCGGTGGAAAACGCTCAAGAAGCTTGTCAAAGATGATACATGGCTATGGCTTATGACAGGTACTCCTGCTGCGCAGTCGCCACTAGATGCCTACGGCCTTGCCAAGCTAGTGAACCCACAGAGCGTACCTAGTTTCTTTAGCTCGTTCCGCGATCAGATTATGGTAAAGGTTACTCAGTTTAAATGGATGCCGAAAGAGAATGCCAAGAGTACGGTATTCCGTGCGCTTCAACCTGCGATACGCTTCACCAAAGAAGAGTGTTTGGACCTGCCTGACATGGTGTACACTAAACGCAGGGTAGAGATGACCAAACAGCAGCAGACATTCTACGATCTGCTGCGCAAGCGTATGGTCATGCAAGTTGCCGGTGAGAGTGTAACAGCGGTGAACGCTGCGGTGAACCTAAACAAACTGCTACAGATATCGGCAGGAGCTATATACACCGACGAAGGTGATACGGTGCAGTTCGATATCTCCAACAGGTACAAGGTGCTGAAAGAGGTGATAGACGAATGCTCGCAGAAAGTGCTTGTGTTTATTCCGTTCCGACACACCATAGACTTGTTAGCCGGTAAGCTAACTAAAGACGGCATAACGTCCGCTATCATACGAGGAGATGTAGCTGCGCATAAACGCACTGAGATATTCTCGCAGTTCCAAAGCGAGAAAGACCCCAAGGTCTTGCTTATACAACCCCAAGCCGCAGCACACGGGGTTACACTTACAGCAGCAAATACTGTTGTGTGGTGGGGGCCGACACCCTCGTTGGAAACTTACGCACAAGCAAATGCTAGGGTTCACAGATCGGGGCAGAAGCATAAATGCACAGTGATACAGCTTGCGGGTTCGTTTGTTGAGAACCGTATATACAGGCTGTTGGACGACAAGATAAGTACGCACACAGAGATTATTGATTTGTATAAAGAAGTGCTTGACTAGCTTATGTTTACTAACTATATGCCATGTATAACTAAGTTTGGAGAGTTTTATGCAAGTTCCTGTAGAGAAGCTTACGAAAGCGTACATTAAGATACGCGAAAAACGTGCGGAGTTGTCGGCTAACTTCAAAGATGAAGACGCAAAGCTCGCTGATAAGATGAATACTATCAAGCGCGCATTGTTAGATCATTGCGAAGAACATAGCGTAGAGAGTGTTAGGACAACAGAAGGGTTGTTCTACCGAACCGTTAAGCAGCGGTATTGGACAAATGACTGGGAGCAGATGCACCACTTTATTATGGAGCATCAGGTGCCAGAGTTGTTGGAGAAGCGGCTTAACCAAACCCACATGCGGCAGTTTTTAGAGGAGCATCCTGATGTGCTACCCAAAGGGCTTAATGTGGATAGCGAGTATGCAATTTCAGTGAGGAAAAAATGACGGATACCGTTTATTCTGACGTTAATAAAACCGCCGAGTACTTTGGCGTATCAATTCATACCATTAGAAAATGGGTGAAAGAAGGTCACATCCCGCGTGACCATTATATTCGGGGCGGTACAACATACCGCTATAACATTCCTGCCATCGAAAAAGTGTTGACAGGAGAAGGGAAAAACCAACAAATGGAACTCCCATTAAAAACAAAATAAGGAGAACACGATGTCGGATATGGCGTTGTTTGAGGGAAACTCCCTCGTAAGTAGTGATTTGTTTAAGTCTTTGCAGGATGTCGATGACAACCTTGCAGGGGGCAGCGGTGGGTCTGGTCCTCGCCGTATAAGCATTCGTGGTGGCCGCTTTCGTGAGATGGTTGGCGGTGAGCAGGTCAATGTAAAGAGTGACGGGTTTATAAACGTAGTGGTAGTAAACGCTGCGAAGATTTCTCGTACATATTATGCGGGTCAGTATGACCCCGAAAATCCATCTGGCCCGTCTTGTTGGTCGCCAGACACACAGGCCCCTGATCCAAGTGTTCCATCGGATACGCGCCAAGCATCGAAGTGCATGGACTGCCCGCAGAACATTAAAGGGTCGGGACAGGGGGAAAGTCGTGCCTGTAGGTTTGGTCAGCGTATTGCTGTCGCCCTAGAGGGTCAGATGGACACTGTGTATCAATTCCAACTCCCTGCTACTTCTATATTTGGAGATGCCAAAGATGGTAAGATGGGTATGCAGGCTTACGCCAAGTATCTACGCGCACACAAGACGCCTTCTATAGCTGTGGTAACGCAGATATATTTTGATGAAAGCAGCGCGACACCGAAACTGTACTTTAAGCCGGTACGCCCGTTGACAGAAGAAGAACTGCAAGAAGCGGTGAAGCTCAAAGATACGGATGAAGCACACCGTGCTATCACTATGACTGTGGCTCAAACAGACAAAGTACAAGCCGCAGAAACTCCATTGGCAGATGATGAAATCAGTATTGATGACATCCCTGCACCGGAACCCAAGAAGGTCAGCAAGAAGGCGGCGGCTGCTCCCGCACCTGCGACAGACTTAGGGTCGATCTTAGACGAGTGGGACTAATCGTCTAGGGTCATGTCGTGGCGGGGTAGGTCCAATCCCCGCCACGACCTTAAATGGAGAGCAGCATAATGAAAACAATAGAATTTTTACGCTCTGTGCTAGGAGATGGTGGGTGTTACTGCGTATTTGCAGCAAATGCAGCTACTGATAAACGGGTACAGAAGTTTTACGATAGCCTAGAAGCTGTTGCCAAAGCCGCAGATCATTTCGATGCAGACGGTTTTGACGTGTATTTTGGTTTGGGTAGGCTGCGAGAAGCAGGTAGCCGCAAGAAAGAGAACGTGGCGTCTCTTAAATCTTTGTTCTTGGACTTAGACTGTGGCCCAAGCAAGGAGTACCCCGATCAGCAACAGGCGGTGCAGGCCCTACGAAAATTTGTAGGGGAACTAAACTTACCTAAGCCGATGTTAATAAACTCAGGGCGAGGAGTACATGTGTACTGGCCCCTGACAAAACCTGCGCCGTTAGCCGAGTGGCTAACTGTTGCGGAACGGCTAAAGAAAGTTTGTGCGGAACGTGGGCTGTTGGCAGACCCTGCTGTAACCGCAGATGCGGCTCGCATATTGCGACCGCCTAACACCCATAACTATAAAGATAGCCCCCCACTACCAGTAGAGCGCATAGGTGTGACAGAACCCGTGCCTGTGGAGCTTTCGGCGTTTATGCAGTCGTTGGGTGCGGAGCTAAAACCTGTAAACACGCAGATAGATTTAGGGCCAGACGCACTGCAAGAAGCTTTGGCTGCAAACAAAGAGAGCGTGTTCAAGTCTATCGTGTCTAAGACTTTGAACGGTCGAGGCTGTGCGCAGCTAAAGAACGTGTGGGAGAACCAGAACACCATCAGCGAACCGCTATGGCGAGCGGGGTTGTCTATCGCAAAGTTTTGCAAGGATGCCGCCGTTGCAGCGGTAAAGATATCTGAGCAGCATCAAGGGTACGACCACGACGAGATGCAGCGCAAGTTGTCTGAGATTAAAGGCCCATACACTTGCGATAAATTCGACGAGCTTAACCCCAACGTGTGCGGAGAGTGCCCGTTCAAAGGCAAGATAAAGTCTCCGATAACGCTAGGGCAGAAGATAAAAGAAGCGAGCGGCCCCGTAGAAGTCAAAGCCAAGAGCATGTTGGGTGGCCCCGTAGAGAAAACTTTTAGTATACCTGTGTTCCCCCGTCCGTACTTTAGGGGTGAGACAGGCGGGGTATATGTACGCACCGTAAATAAAGAGGGCGACCCCGAAGAAATTGTTGTGTATCAGAACGATCTGTACGTTACACGACGACTACGTGATGCAGAGTTGGGTGAGGTAATCGCGTTCTGCCTGCATCTTCCAAGGGATGGGGTGCGAGAGTTTACCGTGCCGCTAACATCCGTAACTTCCCGCGATGAGTTCCGCAAAAATATGTCCATGCACGGTGTAGCTGTGTTTGGCATAAAACCATTGGAGGCATTGATGGCATATACACAGCGTTGGATTGAAGAATTGCAAGCAACAAATACAGCAGATGAAGCGCACCGGCAATTTGGTTGGGTGGACGATGATATTATGGAAGAGTTTGTTCTGGGGGATAAACTCATTACCGGCAACGATATTCGGTACAACCCACCCTCTTCAAAAACTGGAGGTATGCTAGAAGCGTTTATAGAGCGCGGGGAGAAAGACGCTATTGTGTCGAACCTAGAGTTCTACAACCGCCCTGATTGGGAGATGCACCAGTTTATTATTGGCATGAGCTACGGCACTGTGCTTATGCCATTCACAGGTATTAACAGCCTTGGGGTGCATCTCGTTAGCCAGACAGGTTTTGGTAAGACAACAACCTCGAAAGCTGCGCTATCTATATGGGGCGATCCCGAGTTGTTAATATTGCAGAAGAACGATACGCAAAACTCTCGCATGAACCGTGGGGAGTTGTATCACAACCTGTTGCTTGTCTCTGACGAGATGACAAATCTTAACACGTTGCAGATGTCAGAGTATGCCTATGCCCTGTCGGGCGGCAGGCAGAAAAATCGGCTTGCGCAAAGCGGCAACACGGAACGTGCGCGTGGTAAACCGTGGCGATTACTAGCCCTGAGTTCTGCTAACACCAGTGCGTGGGATATATTGTCCAGAGAAAAAGCTGAACCGAAAGCAGAGATGCAACGGTTGCTAGAGTTAAAGGTGCCGCAGAAGCTTGTAGACCCGAAACTAAAGCGTCACGCTGACGAGCTACTAAAAGCCATAGAACGTAACTACGGTTGGCTCGCGGTGGAGTATGTGCAGTGGGTCATAAACAACAGAGAGAACGCAGAGGCGCTTGTGCTTGACGCACAGAGGCGAATAGATGCGGCGGCTGGGTTAGCCTCAGAAAACCGCTTCTGGTCCGCGGGATGCGCTACAGTGATCGCAGGTCTAATTATCGCCAAGCAATTAGGGCACGTAAACTATGATGTCAAAGCTGTGTTCGATTGGCTTGTGACCGAGCTACGGGAGCGCAAAGCCTTCGTCGATGATGTGGGTTCTTCTGTGCAGGAGACTTTGAGCAATTACATCGCAGAGCATTATAACAATGTGTTGATGATCGACAGCAACGAAGACTTGCGCGGTGCAGGTGAGAACGAGAACGGACTAGATGATCTTGTGCGCCCCGAAGCAGTGCCGAGAGGTCAGCTTGTAGCGCGGTATGAACCCGACACAAGCAAGTTGTTCTTGTTGCCAAAGCCCTTGAAAGAGTGGAGCGCCGACCATCAGCTTAACTATACCTCGCTTACAAACGAGCTACGGGATAAGTTGGGGGCCAAACGCACCAAGATGCGTATCACTAAAGGCACTAAACTAAACATGCCAGCAGTGTGGGTTCTTGAGCTAACATTTAAAATGGATATAGTAGATGAAGGTAGCGAAGATTGATGATCTCAACCCTGACGGTTTGAAGATTACCGTAGATTGGGAGAGTATGGACGTTGGGATGTCGTTCTTTCTGCCCTGCATAGATATCGACAAAGCTAAAAAGCAGGTCAAATCTGTTGCAAAAATGAAAGATTTTGGCGTTGAGATACGAATTGTTATAGAAGATAAAAAATTAGGTTTACGGGTATGGAGAACTGTGTGATATACTTCGCCTGACAACTCACACTACAGGTTGTTCTCCATTTACTGGCCTCCACTATATGTGGGGGCCTTTTTTACATAAACAAAGACGAGTTTTTATCGAACTGCTGTGCATACAGCATGTACTCGTCACGGCGTTTCGGGCTGAACGTAACCCCATGATACCGAGACTGCTTGCCAGAGATACGGGTCTTACGTGACCGCCGTATAGTTTCTGCTGTAATCGGGTCGTTAGGATGATCCTGATTATACTTGGCGATCTTACGCAGCACCGACGAGTTATCTGCACCGTCAAAGTAGTTACGGAAGTACATGTCCAATAATCGCTTCTTACGACGAGAAGTCGCACGGTCCGCGCCTTTCAGCACCGCGTTCTCTTCAAGCTGCCTAGAATACTCTGCGGGTGCAAAGCCTAAAGTCTGCAACCCGATATGCGCAGGGTGTAGATCCTCAATGATCTTGTCACCACCAACAGTCTGTACGCCTTCGGTAGAGTAACGCAACGCTTTCATACCGTTCTTGATTGCTGCTGGAGACATAGCCTCAAAGCCCCGATAGAACTCACCTTCGCCAAATAATTTAACCCCGCGCTCTGCTTGCGCAAAGATACCTACGATTGGCCCACCAGCATATTCGAGTGCTTGGTACAGTAACGGGTTGTCAGAACGGATAAATGTGTCTCTAAACAGAAGCTCGCCTAGCCCGACACGGCTGGCGAAGTTGATGCCAGTTACATAGTTTAGCCCCCCACGGAAGCCAGCTTCACCTAAATATGTACGCACGATGGTGTCTGCATCGTCCATCGGGTCATCTTCGTCATCAGCAAACGTATCAAAGATTAGAGATGCCATGCCATAGAGCGGCATACCCGCGACCCCCGCCAACACCCCTGCGGAACCGTATATACCTGCGAGTTGGTAGGCGGCTATGCGCTTAGCCTCTTTGCTTTGTCCTTGTAGAGATTCTTTAGCGAGCTTGTGTAGCAGTGACAGCATAGACACACCGTACCGCTTATACATGAACACGACTCTACCTAGATCGTTCTGTGCGAGTTGAGGGGTAGACCCTGCGGCGAGACCACCGTTCATCATCTCCGCATCGTTGATGGCCTCTATGGCCGCGTCTTTTTGCATCTGGGCATATGCAGCCTGTATTTCTGGATCTGTAGATTTAGGGTCAATGTCTGGATTCTCTTTTCTAGCCCTTGCCATAGCTAATTTAAACGCGGCTATCATGGATACTTCACGGTTCATGCGCTCGCCGTGAAACAAGAAGAAGCCCGATGCCTTGGTAAACTTCGCACCCACGTCAGACATGCGGTCAATATCTAGGATCTCATGGTCCAGAGAACGCCTAAACTGCCCTGCATCTATCGCAGTCTCAGTGAAAACTTTCATATCTTTATCGGATTGTGAAAGGTCGTCACCAGAATAATCTTTGTTTTCGGCAGAATACCCAGCAGGAACCTCGCGTGTTTCCGTTATTAGATTGCCGTTTTCGTCTGTGCCTACGGTTTCAATGGTGCGAGTTTTCTTAGACAGGAGCTTACCCCCTGCTTGTATTTCTTTCATAGCTTGACGCATAGCGGTCATAGTTGCGCCGTACCCGTACTTACCCCCTAAATACGGCATGACGATTAGTGGTACTTGAGATAAGTTTACCAGCCCACCGGACACGTTGAAGCCCAAGGTCATGTTAAACGCAACGCCTGTAAGGAACCGAGACAGCTTGCCATTTGTAGGAAACGCGCCTGTATCTGCAAAGAATTTTAATTGCTCTTTCATGGTGCGCATAGCTTCTTGCTGGTTGTCAGGCAACGAGCGGTTCACTGCTTCGTAATAATTATCTAGTTCAGAGCTTATTTTGCTAAACTCTCCACGGGAGTTCATCTGAACAATCTGCCGTGAAAGAGACTTTGCTCTATCCGTTATGGTTGTTATGGCATCTTGATTATAGCCGAGAACTGCCCCTGCAACCGTGCCTTCTTTACGGCCTCTAAACGACTGTAGGTACGATGTCTGTGGCAGTGAGTTTAGGATAAGCTCTGTTACGTCTTCTTTAACTTTGTTGTCTGCTCCCGCCTTGGTAAGCCCCTGCATAAGGCTGTTTATAAACGTATCACTTACACGACTGCTATTTTTATACCCATCCCTAGCGGAGATACCAGAACCCATACCTATAAGGTTCTGCGCGATCTGTTCGTCGGACATATTAGATACCGCTTCATCCCCCCTTTGAGCCGCAAACTGTTTTTCACCGTCTATGGCTGCTCTACCCGCCTCAGAGTTTAAAAAGTTTTTTAGCAATTCTGGTTCTAGTTTTGTCTTTGCCCGTTGGCGTTGCGTATCACTTTTAAACGACTCCGCATAGTATTCTAATTTACCTGTGTTTGGGTCAGGAGCAGTAAAGTACAGCCAGTAATCCCCATCTCGACCTAGCGGGAAATACGGTTCAATCGTGCCTAGCTCCGCAAGTTTTTGGTTAAACTTTTGCATAGTCGCTGCACGGGTAGCTGCATCGACACCTGCGTCATCAAGGCGTTTTTCTAAAGAAGATATTAACTTTTGTCGTAGATCGCGGAATAAGTTACGCGCAAGTCGATACTGACGCATCCCATCTGCACCGCCTTTGTTCACTTCTACCACGAGATCTCGCACTGCCTCCCAACGTGCAAACTGTTCTGTGTCGCCATACGCTATACGCGCTTCGGCTTCGTTTAACTCAGGATCAACTTCATATGTGGTACTCTCGTTAAACAACTTATTTAGTGCAGGAGCCAAGTCTTTGTGGGTGTTAGCCCACTTGGCTAACCCGTTGGTAATCGCCTGCACTCTAGCTGTTTCTTCCTGCGCTGCCCCCGCAGAAGTGTTCATTAGTGTATTTAATCTCGTCAGCAGGTTCCCAGTTTTTGCATCGGGGAAGTATTTCTGCCCTATCTGCACTAAGTAATGTAGCGGCGTGGCGCGCAGTAAAATTTGATTTGCTTTCTGCCCTAATATGCGCACTGCGTTGCGGATCGGGTCTTCCATGAACGCAAGGTATTTTGTCTTGCCCTCATCGTTAAATATTGGCCCGTTGCGCAAGACACTATTCATCACCTTGTTGGCCTGTTTGGGATTGTTGGCAACATTAAATAACACTTCAGCGTTACGATACTGAGGCGCAGGGGCCAGCAGTGAGCCGATCTGCAACTCTAATTCATCCAGCGCAGAGATTGGCTCTTTGTACTCTATCGCGTTGTTCTTGATCTGCACGTTAAAGATAGACCGTGCTATGCGGGCAATCGCACGTTTTATCTGGCTAAACGCGCTCTCACCTTTGCCCTTAACTTGTAGCTGTGCAAGCTGCTGTTGGAACTTAGGGTTACTAAATGCTTCGGCTACAAATTCCAGCAGTGAGCTTGATCCGTAATAGGAAGGCAAACTCTCGCGCACCTCGTTAAATATACGCTCTATAGCCTGTACAGGAGCCGCGCTGGGATTATTGGCTATGGTTGCTGACGTGGCTGCATGTAGCATTTCATGTAACAACGTGTGCCCGGTAAGCGGGACGTTTGTGTTAAACACGATTGTATTTGTTTTCGGATCGAACGCACCGGCTATCCGATCTCCTACATCTGCAAACACCACCCGTGTGTTGCCCGCGACCCGTGCCAATGCTTTTGCCATTGGCGCAAACTTCGGGTTTGGCGTAGTCTTAGCGTACTGCCGCAACGCATCCCCAAGGTTGTTGTCCTCAAGCATAGTCAACGTGGTAGCGTCTAAAGTATAATCTAATCCGATTACATACTCTATCGGAAGTGGCATAAATTCACTAAGGCCGTTTTCGGCGTTGACTAGAACATCATCGTCAAATTCTTTTCTCAACGCCAATAACTCAGCATCGGACAATGTTTCCGCGTCTTGTTCTCTGGTTTTTAGCCACCGCTCAAAAGCTTTTACCCTTGCTCTTTCTATCCGATCTTGTCTTCTAAACGCCGCTGCAACAATCTCATCATCTGTTCTCTGCTCTCTTGCCACTGCCTTTTTAGCATTTTGTATTTTTGCAAATTCTTGGGCAGCGTGAGCAAGTTTGATAGGCGACAGGGCTTGGCTAGTGCGAGGGCGTACTTTTTTCTTGGTTTCAGGGTCGCGGATAAACGTGTTGTTGCGTACAAACTCTTCAAACAACATTTGGTCGGTTACTTGATCTACATTTGCGCTGGTAGATTTGTTATCAAGTATTACGCTTGGGCGGTTTGGATCTCCTTTTGACGCTTTTTCTGCGTCTGCGATACGCTTTGCTTGTGCCTCTGCTTCCGATACAGGTTGCGCTGCGCTAGTGTCAGGTAAAGAAACTGCGCTGTCTGCCGCCGCTTTAATTGCTTTAGCTTCTTCTCGACGTACCGTAGCCGCTTCGTTATATTCCTGCTGCTGTAGTTGTGCTTTTCTCTCACGTTGCTGCGCTGCATCCCTCGCCTTAATATCAGCGTCTATTGAGTCTTCTTTAGGCGCAACTTTCGCCACGTATTCATCTTTTCGCGCTGCTACCTTTGCATCTTTGGGTGTGTACTTCTTTAATGAAGCTAGGATATCATCCCTGTCTGCAAGTATAGCCTCTCTATCGTTATCTTTTATAGATTTAGTCAAACGGTGTTTAGCTATCTGATACGCTGCGGTGCCTTGAGACACACCTAACTCCAAGAGAACTTCCATAGTGGGTAGCGGGGGCAGCGGCTCTGGCTCTGTATCGAATGCGCTAGGCTCTAGCTCTGCTGCTTGTTTAGGCTCATAGGGTACAGGTTCTACCCCTTCAGGGATAAACTGTCTATTCGCTGTCGGTGTACCTTTTACACGCGCTTGCGGCACGAGAGGTATTTTTAAGTTAGGCGGCGTCTCTCCCTTAGCTTCCTGCTCTACTTCTTCAAACTGCTGCTGGGCGGGTTGCGCCTCTGCTTTAGGCTTGACTTGTAATCGCGCTGCTATTTTCTCGACTACAAGATTAGGAGTGTCGTTCTTAGCTACAGGCACTCCTACTTCAGAAGCGATTGACCTTAACTCTGCGGTCATAAAGCCGGGTACACCCCCCGCTTTAACTTTATCCACTAGCTTTTGAGCTTTTGCCCTCGCGGTAGTTGAGATCCCCGATTGCGTTTCTGCTTCAAGCTCGGCTTGCAGTCGCGCTACTTCGCGCTGCTCTGCTTCAAACTCGGCGGCTTCCCTAAACGCTGCATCCTCTGGTTCTTTGGCTTCGCGAATCTTCTTTGCTCGCGCCGCTGCCATCTCAAACGCATCGGCCTCAGAAGGCACCCCATCAATTTCAGGAGGTACACCGTCCTCCGCTAATACCTCTTCTTCTTTGAGAGCTTGGTTCTCAAACTCTTCAACAACCTCTAATGTATCTGACTGCGCTCCATCTCCGTCTCCAAACAGATCAGGAGTTTCGCCACGTTCTCCCACTCCCTGTTGCTGAGATGCTCCAGTTCCGGTGGGACTTCTAGGAACGTCTCCGGGTTGGGGTTCTCCAACGCCTTGTCCATCACCCGCAGCGCCATCTCCATCTTCTTGAGTTCCATCTGGGCCTCCTTCATCCTTTTCGAGCGCGGGGGCTTTCTTTGTAGCCTCTCCTGCACGGCGATTAGGAATTACCAAATCTACCATAAGCTGGATCAGCCCGCCTGCACCTGCGCCGTAGCCTGCGGCTTCTAAGTTGCCTTCGGTAAGTAGCTGTGTGGGGTCATACCCCTGCTGGATAAGGTTCTGTAATGTGTTAGCCGCGGCTTCCTGTGCGCCCTCTATGCCACCTTGCTCAAACGCTCGCAGGATACGGTTCCGCACACCGAAAGGTCTCAAGGCTCTTTGTAGCGGGCCTACAAACGGAATAAGTTCGGTCAGGCCTACACCCGCACCTTTTAGTGCTGCGTCACTACGTGTCGCCTCGTCAGTGCTTTCGGCTCTTGCACGTTCACTAGCTTCACCTGCACCTGCTCCTGTAGCTAAACCAGCCGCTATTGGTACGCCAGCGGGACCAAGCACCAGCGGTGCGTATGTACCTGCAATAGATCCTACCGCTTCACCAAACTTACCTGTGCGTGTATCTTCTAGCCCAAGATCAGGTTGTAGCCCCTGCGTAGCTGCGTAGCCTTGACGTCTAATAAACTCGCGGGTGGGATCTTCATATTCTTCTGGCAGCAATGTAGCCGCACCCAGAGCGCCCGTCTCAAGAAGCCCAAGACCGCCACGACCTATACCCTTGAAGAACTCGCCAGCTAAGTTGGCTATACCCGCACCCTCACCGGGAGTGGCACTCATGTCATACTTTTCTTCAAAGTACTGCGCAAACTCCGCGTCTTCTTTACGGATTATTGCATCCATACGCCGTAGCTCGTCTACGGTTGGCTCATCACCTGCAATAGTAAAGTTATACTTCTGGCCGCTAAGTTCGCTTACGCGGGGTAAGGTTCCCATGAATGGCTCTCCTAGCTTACATCATAGTTTTTAGTGTCGCCCCCGCCTCCCGCAGCTACTAGCAGACCACTAGCTGTTTCGATCTGACGTTTGCGCTGTCTAAGGCTTTCAATCTCTTTAGTTAGGCTGTCTATTTTAGCGGCGCTAGAGCCTTTGCCCTTACTTGTTTCTGTAGCCAACTCTAATTCTTTTTGCTCTAGCTGTCCTACTATAGCGGGGTAAAGCGTAGACCCTGTAGCCGCTAGTTTACTGCCTTTACCCGCAGCCGCCGCTCGTATTCGTGCAGCTTCCAGCGTGGCGTCTATCTTCGCTTGCGCTAAACCAGCGGTCTTCTCGGCAGCGCGTTGTTTCTGTAGACCCGCCGCTGCTACTCCTGCACCCTCACCGAATGCGCCAAGCAGTGTTGGGTTCTTAGACGCTGCCATTGCCGCGCCACCTTGAGCGATAGCCAACCACGCATCTGTACTAAGGCCCTTAGATTGCTTAGCGGCATCGTTAATCGCTTTGGTAGAAACAGTTGTTATGCCGCCACCGTCAGGGGCAGATAGTTTAGCAGCATCACGCTCTGCTTTTAACGCAACAGGCGCAGCTTTAGGCCGCGCCGCTTCAATACCTACAGCCTCTTTTTCACTTAATACAACTGGATCATCCGCTGTGCCCGAAGGTACGGGTTGAGTAAGAGAACTAGGCATATCGAAGCTGGCCTCTTGCAAAGCCTTTGAAGTAACGTCTGCAAGGTTAAGGTCTGTAGGTACGTTACTTAACTCACTAGGTAATTCTTTGAGTTGTTTATCTAATTCAGCGATACTTTCTCCCATAGCTATGTTTTCTGCTTGAGGAAAGCCGTATTGACCGGGATCTCCTCTCAGATCAGTGCTAGCGGGCGGCATAGGGTTAGGCATATCCAACCCCTGCTCTCTAGCTGCCGCCGCTTTTGAGAAAGTATCACCTACTCCAATACTTCTTTCACCAATTCTAGGTTCTATCGGAATGAATGGCACATAAGGAGTGGCAGGTTTGCTAGACGCATCAGACACAGGATCAAAATCACCTGCCAAGACTTCTTGCAGCCCCATAGTGTCGCCAAATCTTGGATCAGTGCCAACGTCTACATTAGGTTGGGTCTTTCTAAGTGCTTCTAAATTAGCAGCTTCCTCTGCTTGCCTTTGCGCGTTGAGCATGTTCATCATGCGCGTATCTTCAATGGTAGTGCCGCCCGGTCTACCACTTGCCATTTTTTGCGATTCCATAAATTTAGCGAGCGCCCTGTCTTCTGGAGACCGCGCTGCGGGCATCGTTGCAATAGCTTCGTCCAACAGCCCCTGCTGCTGCGCTAACTCAAGTATATCTGAATTACCTTCAGCTATAGCCTGTTGCACCTGCTGCATAGTCAGAGTTATGGGTGTGGTCTTGTCTATATCTATAGCACTCTGTGCAGCGGCGATAGCGCTCTCTAGTTTGTCAGTCCCTGCTGTACTTACCACACTCTCACCTGTGGGTGGAGCTACCATACTTGACACATCTGTTTCTGGTGGGGGTAGTAAAGATTGCGCAGCCCCAAAAGGATCTACCCCGGTGCTAGAAGTTGCTATTGAGGCAATCCCTTGTCCGTCTAACTCAGGATTAAAGCTAGGTTGCGCGGGAGATGTAACAATAGTAGGCCTCTCGCCCCCCATGCCAAGACTAGATGGTACTGCTGGGCGAGTGTCTGTAGCTTCCGTTGAAGTAGGGCTAAACGGTCTAGCTGAACTCAACGTGGAATCAAGAGTGGGGGCTTCTGGAGCAGCCTCTTGCAATATCTCCGAACCTAAAGGTGCAGCGCTATCTTGTTTTTCTGGCCCTATATTTGCTTCCCGCCTGATAATAGCTGCCGCTCTAGGGTTTATTTTTTCTCTTTCTCCATTTGGATACTCTACATATACTTCGCCATCTGGAAACGCATAGTAATTACGCTCACCTAACTTTACGAGCTTACCGCCCTGACGCATCCCTACGATACCGCCGCTCGCCATAGGTTGTGGCGCTTGGGTAGCAGTCCGTGGCATCATATCACCCATGCCAGTATTCTGCCCCATGTCAGTCTTGGGTGCTAATGCTCGCGCTGCGTCTGCTATACCACCCTGCGGCATACCCGCAGCCATGACGACTTCTTCTGCTACTGTCGGTGTATCAGCGGCTTCTCTACGAGCGTAGTCGTCCCGCATACGCTTACGCCGTTTTAGCTCAGACGTAATAAATATAGGCGCTATTTGGCCTGTAGGCATCTTCATCTGCTGGATCAACGCAGCGTCTGGCATATCCTTGAGGGCTTCGGTTTGCTCTAAGATGTTCATCCTGTTAATCCTCTATACAGGCCCAATCCAGATATACC
>JAAHTH010001991.1_pt1 | contig 16511 bp, 19 predicted proteins | sample 6116091 | NCBI WGS metagenome assembly JAAHTH01 (sample SAMN13939990, study PRJNA603662) | sponge metagenome | isolation source: marine sponge | host: Mycale hentscheli | place: New Zealand | collected 2006 | reverse complement strand
ATAAAATAGATGGCGACTTAACATTATATTTGGGTTTAAGTAATCCGTCTCAAAATTCAGGTTATGGTCAAAGCGGCTTATTATATACTAGAAATCGAGGTTTACCAATTAAATTAGATATTCAAGCAACATCGGGAGGAGGTTTGAGTAGTTTACATTTAGATACATATTCTAATACAACTAACTCTTATAATTCGTATTTTTGTGGTTCACAAGGTGGGACTAATTTTAGTGTAACAAATAATATTCATCAACTTAGGTTATATACCGATCCAAACAGCATGAGTGAATTTATCATAAGAATAATTCCTATGTTAGATGGTAAAAATGAAGGACAAGGTCAACATCCAATTACGATGACATTAATTTATATTGATAAAGAGGAATCATCTTCCTCTTTCGGTGGAGCCATTCGGTGATAATATTATTATAATTATAATTATAATAATATCAAAATATATTATATGACCAGTTTGCCATTTAATGTTAACGAGACTCCATATGAAATGTTTATTGATATAAGTTATACTCATATTATAAACAATACAACTATACACTGTATAACGAAAGATACTTTATTGGATGTTTTGGATAATATCAACTCTATTGAAAATTCTGATTTATACGATTACTATTTATTTGGAAAGCTTAACACTTCATGTCCTTTCCCTACTTGGGATGTTGATTTAGCATTAGTAAATTCAACAACGGATACTACAACGCTTTTAAACGTCATGAAAAATATAAAAGAAATGGGTTTAACAAAAAATATTAATTTTGATTTAAAATATTTAACAGATATTAATATAATTGCAACTGGGTATAATAATCCAGATATTTCTTATAATATAATTGAAAAAGTTATGGGTTATGATATATCAACAAATGAATATATTTTATCTGATAGAACAAAAACATATAAAGTTAATGGTAAAAAAATGGAAATTTTTACGGATTTTGTTTACTATACACCATTATTAATTAAGAAAAAGGGTGAAAATATTCTTACAAGTGAAGGTTTGCAATTTATTAATAATAGTATTTTACCAAATTCTAATTTAATGGGTTCAGGTAAATTTGAATCGCGTAGATTGAGACGTGGAAAAGAAGAAAAAACAGAAAATTAAAGATAGATTAATTATTGAAAGAAACCATTATATATCTTGTACCTTTAGTTATAGGTAATCCTTGATGATAATGCGTAAGTCTTCCTGGATGAATAATGACTGAACCAATGTCTTTATTTATTACCTTTTTATCTTGTCTAATAAAATGACAACCACCGCCTTCAAAATCATCATTTAAACAAATATTGGTTGTAAATGCAGAGGAATCATGGTGTGGTCTTAATTCTGTTTGTCCGTCCATAGAATACTTTACAATGAAAGAAATATTGATTTTTTTATAGGCATATTTGTAAATCTTCCATATTAAAGGAGATATATATTTATCAATAGCAAATTTCCACATATCTTCTAATCCTATTTGATTCATATGAACATCTTGTGTTGGATGATTTTCGGTATTTCCAAGTCTTTTATCATAATGCTTATTCCCACCTTTTGACCATGAATCATTTTCTTCAGCTGCTTTGATCAATTCTTCGCAAAACCTAGGTGTAAAAATTTTAATTTTGTGGACATCAGGACAAACAACTTCAAATACATCCATATTATCTCTGAAACTACTATCTATATATTTTTCTTCCCATGCTTTTTCGTTAATTTTATAACTATTTAAATCAGTAATATCAGACTCTTCAGAATAATATCCAAAATGTTCGGTATTTAATACATACATAAATTTATTTTGTTTTCGCATATTGTAGCAAAAGGCCATATCTTCACCGGTTCCTTTTTCCAAGTTTTTTAAAAAATTATCTTCATTAAATAACGTGCGTTTTATTAAACAACAATACCAAACGTACGAAACATTCCAACAACCTTTTTCTTTATAATTAACAATATCTATATAATTTTTTGATCGTTTATAAAAATTAGTTGTACCTATATCTCCCCAAAAATTAGAATATAGTTCGTTTGGTTTAACTAATACGGGACAAACAATATCTTTTTTTTCACTAAGTAAACATTTTAATACTTTTGGATTTGTAATAGTTGCATAAGATGTTATATAAAATACGTGCTCCGCGTCATTACTTTTAACAAATTCCATAATTTCATTTAAACTATTATTTTTTTTAACGCATATCACATTTTTATTGAATTTAGAATATACTTTCGAGTTGGGCTTATCTTTGAATAAGTATAACAATGTTATTAATTCGGGAGGATAGTCCATATTTATTAACCCTGATATGAATTCTTCTGAAGGATTATGTAACTCATCATAAACAATTAAGATTTTTGGAGTATTTTTTAATGGTTTTACTTTATAACCATATGTACTATTATAACCTTCGGTAGTATAATTCCCTATATAATTTAATTCACGTTTAATAGCTGGTGGTCCATTTCCATGAATAAACGTTGGTCGTTTATCTCTTACTTTTAAACAACTTTTGTTTTTTTCTAGAGCATAATTATTCGTTTCTCCATTTAAACAAAAAAATAGTTCATTATTATAATCTAATACAATTTTTGTATCTATTTTTTCATTTAATGATTCAAAAAATCTATGAGTATAATATAATTGATCATCGTCGCTGTTTTGAATTGGTTTTTCAATAATTTTTTTAATATCATCTGACCAACCCATGAAATTTCCAGAATTTAAAAATTTATTTTTAACATTTACCATTGGATATTGTTCAGCAAGATTTTTATCAGGCCAACAACTGGTTTCTGCACCAAAGACAATTTTCCCACTAAAATTTTCTTTATATTTTTTTAGTATAAACTGAACATGATTATTGCATATTACATCGTAACTATCTGTGAATATAATTAGTTTATTTATAGAGATATCTTGTAAATATCTCTTTAAAAAATTCACCTTTTGACCTCCTCCTTGTCCTGCGCTCATATCACCGCCATTCCACGCATCATCTAGACCTAATATTACAGGATCAAACCCATACTTTAAACATGACTTTCTATATCTTTTAACACAATCGTTTTCATCTGTAGCAACAGTTATAAGATCACATTCTGTATTATAGACTGGCACGGGTGTAGAGAAATATGTATTGCTATCTGCAAAAGCATTATTTTTTGGTTTAATAATAGACGGTTCAATAGCTAAATATTTGTTTGCTTGTGGAGTATGACAGTAACTACCAAAAACATATGTTAAATCATTTTGACCATACATCCATGGAATATACTCATCAACTGGTAAAATATTCTTGCTGAAATCATAGTTTGTTGTAAGGGTATGAGCACCAATAGGCGTTAAAATATATCCAATACACCAGTAACTAAATTTAGCATTGACTATTTGACTTTGTTCAAGTATACTCTTTAACAATGGACTTTTATACTTTGCGGACGGTAGGATAGTAAAATTTTGTTCTGTGTTTTGGCTCATTTTCTTTCGACCTAAATATAGCACTTCAAATTTGGAACAAACTTTTTCTGTGTATTCTTCTTCATAATTAGCACATTCTACAAATAGTTTTTCATTATCAATAATAAAATCGTCCTCTAAAATCATGGCCATTTTTTTCTCTTTTTTAATTTTTTGCCATAATTGATAATGAGATAAAGCACATCCTACTTCACCCTTTGTTAGATGTAAATGTGACCAAGGATCATACCATTTTTTATTAATTTCAAAATGCTTTAGTTTATTTCCATTAACTGCATCAAATATCTCGTAATTGGTAATATTTAATTTTTGAAACATAGAGATAATTCTCTGTCGTTGACTAATATCTTTTTTTAAATTAATAACATAAATCTTCATTTTATATAAACATTGAAACACTGTTTAAATATTTTAAATTTTTAATAACTTAAAACTCATTGTCATAAATTTATTATAATGAGTTCTGAAAATCAAGTAGTTTCTAGCACTTCACAGCAAACCGCGGCTACCACAGCCCCTTCACAAGAGCAAGTTAGATTAGTAGATGCTGTTATTCACGATCAAAATATAGCACTCAATGTTATAGTTGGATTTATTGGTGTTGCTCAAAAACGAGGTTGTTTTGCCCTTGACGAATCTGCCAAGATTTTTGAGTGTATTAAAATGTTTCAAGGTGCTTCAAATTCCAACTAGGCCATAGTCTAGAATATAATTTTGTTCTTTCATCAATACACCAAATAGAGTCTATTGTCCAGTATAAAACAGTTAATTTAAATCCATTAGTACATTCATGCATTGTAGACAGTGGTATTAATTTATCGGCTAATTTTTGTGATATTTTTAATGTTTGATCACGTCGAACATCACCTATAGGACAATTTCCGGAAAGGTCAATGTATTTAGGAGCTTCAATATATATAGTAGCCCTACCCCTTTGTGGTCTCCTGTCATTTATATAATTATAGAAATGTCGTTTTTTCCATCTACATAGTTTATAATGTATTCTTAAAGGATCAATTATAAACATTTGTCGTTTTTGTTGAATAATTTTAATTAATGATTTATCTATAAAATATGACTTTGGTCCTGAATATGTCCATATTTTCCACAGGATATCTTCTGGTAATTTCATTATATTATATATCTATTTTATATATAAAATGGCATATGGATTAGTATGGAGATTGTTAAAACATTTAAAACATAAGACGAGAAGACGAAAAAAACGTAAATCAAAACGAGGCAGGAAAAAAACTCAGCGTCGAAGATAATTTTATTTGAATATAGTAAATGGATGTTTGTAGAATGTCAATATATTTAGCCTATGGTATGGCCATTTATTGTATAGCTTCGATTTATTACTTAGTAAGAACAAGGTCGGTGGGAACACCTTTTAAAGATTCTTTAACACCAAAACAAATCAAAATTAAAAAGGCATCGGCAAATGTAAGAAGAAATATTTTTTATCAAGGTATCGCTGGGTCAGCAATTATATTATTTTTCTTTCAACCGTTCAAAAAATGTATTTAAATTGAATGTTTTAAATTAGCATTTAATTTAAAAAAAACCTTAATATGCCCTGCCCAATGCCTAAGAATTTATACAATGCGGTTCCTAGACTTTGTGTCTACCGTAATATTTATGATAAGAATAATAAGTTGATAGGAACTTATACTGGATTTTCATCTAGACCAACAGCAACATCGGCTGGACATATAGAAATTAGTACTCCTGAAGGAAATTTATGGATCAGTGGAGAGGCTGTTTACATAGAAGGAATGGGTATTAAATTGATATCAGACATGATTGTTGATTAAAAATATAAATAAATAATAAAATTTTATTATAAGATATATGAATTTTTTTATGGAGAATTTTTATTGTTGGATTCGCGATAAAGAGCCAACCCCAAACGCTAACCAAGATCAAAAAGAAAAAATAAATAACCAAAAAAAACAACAATTAATCTGTGGAGGATGTTTTAAAGATATTGAATCATTGGATGAAGTTAGTCAAATAACAAAAATAGGTTCTAGGTATTACGGTGTTTGTAGTGATGAGTGTTATAATACGTGGCTTAATACCCCGGCTGCACAGTGTTTAGCTCCAATTAATGACTATGCAACATTATCGCGGATCCGTGATAACCAGCAGTAAATAAAGCTAAGACGCCTATAATAGGATAAGTTATTGGGTTAATTTTGTTTTTATAAATAGCAATATAACCTAACAATGGTGCAATCATAAGAATATGCATTGCATAGATTAACATATGTCTACGAGTGTTATCCAATTTCGTATCTTTATCTTTTTCTTGTTTTTCTGGTGCGTGCGCAGGTGGTTTAAACAATCCAGTAAATGATCGCGTTCCGCGTTTCAAAGGAACTATATCACAGTTAAAATAGTAATCATACCACGCCATAGCTACATAAGCTACTACAAAAATTACAAATAAACTAAAGTATAGTAAATACTGATTTTTGAATGTCGGTTTAATTAAAAACAAAGCCATACAAATTAAAGAAAAAACAATACATTTCTCATTTAATACAAAAGGTCTTCCGAATAATCCTCCAGCCATTTATATATATAAAAGATTTTATCGCGGCAAACATTGAGTAAATATATCTTTTCATTATATATATGTCAAAACAGGGGGACGTCTTAGTAAGTTATAATAACCAATTAGTAAAATGCATTGAAGAAATGCGTGAAAAAATGGATACTGTGACAAAGAAAATAACTAAATTAGAAGAGGAAAAAACAAAAGTAACCGAGAATATTACCAATTTAACAGAACAATTATCAACAATAGAAGATACATTAGTGAAAAATATTAGTGCAAAAAATAAATATGTACAAACAATCCAAGAAACAGAAGCTGCTTATATGAAAATATTAGAAAGTTCTCAAACGTTACTTCACGTTTTAAAAAGAGAACAAACTAAAATTGGCAAAAAACATTAATTATATATCAATTCTAATATATAATGAATAGTTTAGAAACATTACCAGAAGATATTCAAAAAATAATTTTTTCTTACGCTTTCAAATGTAAAAAAGAACAAAATTTCTATATTAATAAAGACCTCTGTAATTTAGCATCTAATCAATTAAACGATTGTGGTGAAATTATATGTTTAGGAAAACATATTTGTCGAAGATGTGATAGTCTTGCGATTGAATGGCTTAGATATATGGGTTGTAGCGTATTTTAAACAATAGGATATGATGGCTGTGATGCAATTCCGCAATTATTATCGCGATTTCTAGACATATAAATATATCCTTTCTCGCCCCAACTATCTCCCCAAGAATTTTTAACGATCCAATAATCTGTACCATTAACGGTTGTTCCATAACCAACTACTAAGACTCCGTGATCTAACATAGTTGAAGAACAAGTAGAATCATAGTAAACACCACCATTGTAGAATTGAAACGTTGACCCAGATGCGTCAATCGCGACTGAAATAGGTCCGATTTTCGCCACAGCCTGTTTCAATCCTTTCTCTCCACCTTTAACATCTTTAAATCCGGTAAAACTAGCACCAACATTAGATTTATTAAAAACACAAGGATCATCTTGTGGGTCATACGGATACGTTTTTTCCGTATCAATGCCACCTTGTGAAATGACATATTTAAATGCTCCATCCATAAATCCACCACTACAACCAGCATCACTGCCATTTACGTCACAATCCACAATTTGTGATTCGCTCAAACTAACCAACTTACCGGTTTTAAGCGCGTGTTGACCTTCCATTGAACCAACAGCAGAAAAAGCCCAACAACTACCGCATTGCTGCTGATTCTTAACTGGCGTAACTACTCCCTTATCACGCCAATCAACCGATGCTGGCAGATCAATTTCCCATGTTTGCATTTCATCTAATGTGGGAATGATATGTTGGTGCGTATGTTCAGCCATCACTTTATTATATGACTTCCTACGCATCCACTGAGGATAATGAATGTCCGCAAAATGATTAAGTTCTAACGTATAACCCATATGTTGTTCATTATGTTCATTAATAAACTCCCTATTCATCCTCCAAGCAGTAAATTTATCTGTCAAGTTAACTTGATTTTCATAAGTTTTATTATATTTTAGTCGCCACAAATTAAAGTCATTCAGATCATTATAAATAGTTCCATCATTTGTTGAATAACAAACTGGTCTTGAAGCGGAAAATAGAAAAAAGCAAAACAAATAAAGCGATTTCATTATAGGGTAAAATATATCTATCTCTTTAAGACATATTTTAAATTGTTTAGCGGCGTCTTGTACGACGGTGCTTTTTTTTCTGTTTGCGTTTATGCTTTGTTTTTCGTTTGCGATGTTTTCTAGATTTTCGCTTTTTTCTTTTTCTACGACGTTTTTTAGTTCTTTTTCTCCTTCCTCCCTGTTTTGCTTCTTCTGTGCCGCATTCTTCAGGAATCGGAGTAATATTATTGATATTGAACATATCACATAATTGTCTTTTAATTTCGTCTTCACTCTGAGGATCATTTTTTCCTTCTATGGCATCTAAATCAACACCTTCTATTAATAAGGTTAAATAATTAGCAGTATCAGATGGACTTCTAACTTTAACACAACAAAATTCGCATTGTTCTTCCATGACAGCTTTACAAACCTTAAAATCATTACCTGTTGGTTTTATTGCATTATCACCAAAAAAGTAAACTTTTGAAGGATTTATTTTTTTTTTCATATATTCGTAACCATATGTTTTGTTCCAAGGAGGGGGATTAGCATCAACACCTGTTGAGCCGCCTACAGTAAATTCTAATTTTGGTGCGTATTTGATTTTGTTCCATCGTTCTTCTAAATCTCGTCTCAAAGGTTCTAAAATAGCATTTCCAGTATTTAATTCTTTAAATGCTGCTCTATAAGCATTGTATCCTTCCCTTTGTTTATTTGTACCAATAGGTGTGAAATTAAATGCAGCGACTTTTAATAATACTTGTTTAGGGTTGTTAGATGGGTTTAAAAATTCAGCAATTGGTGGCGGTGGCGGCATAGGTGGTTCCAATTCTTTTGCTTTCTCAGGCGCGATTGATTCTAACTTGTCACCTATTTTATTTATAACCTCATCAATCATAATTTTCGCACTACTAAAAAATGGAACTCTAGTGTCTGTTCCTATTGCATCAATAATCGTTTGTTTATCTAATAACTTTGCCTTTTCATCTACTACTTGAAAAGCAACCAAACCATTTTCTGCTAATAAATAATCAAATATTGGGATAGCATTCCTACCACTTTCCGTTTTGAGTTGTTCCATCATGTTATCTTCACCTGTGGTTGTTAATACAGCTAAATTGAACCGTCCCGTTGCTTTTAATTCGCTTAATTTATCAAACATAAAATCTTTCATATGTTTGCCTTTTGGTGTTAAAGTGTCATCTAAATCAAATAATATTAATATTTTGTCTCCCATTAATATTATTGTATATTTATTTTTTACGCGTTCTGCGGTGCCTTTTTTTAGGTTTGCGTCTGCGTGTTCTTTTCTTTTTGCGATGTTTTCTAGTCTTTCTTTTGCGTCTGCGTTTATGCTTACGTGTTTTTCTTTTGCCACCGGATCTAGTTCTTCCTTCTTTGTATTTCTTCATATCCCCTTCCCCTTCCGGGTCCAATCTGCGCCACTTTGGCGTTCCTGCTCTCCCAAATGATTTCCCAGTTGTTCGAATTTGTCGTTGGGCATCTGGAACTTTGTGTGCTTGTTCCATCTCTCTTAATTCGTTATGTATATTTTGTAATTTCGGGGTCAAATTACCATTACCATTAAGTAATTCTCTTCGATGATTATTGAGTAAATATAGATAATGTTTACTTACACCTGGTCCAGCGCTCATGATTGCTTTAGGAACATAATGTGTATAATTATTTACCGTAGAAGCGACAACTGGTGCTAGTGGTATTTCTGGTGGTGATCTTTCTTTTTGTGGTATTTCTGTTTGCTGCTGCGCATTCCTTTTGCTTGCGAGCTCAATTAAATCATGAGGGAGGGACGGAGGTTTGCCGAGTGATGCAAACCCGGTGACAGCTGGTACATCGTCTGGTTTATTTTTCACAACAATTGCTATTAGACGGTCAATTATTTCACTATATAAATCTTTGGTCTTCTGGGAGCTTGCTAAACCTGCACCAACCCCAGCCTTACCAATATTTTTTTTTATCATTCGCAGATTAGATAGGACTCCGTTTATAAACTGTAGTTTTTTTTTCTTGTCAGATTTCAAATTTGGACTCGTAATGATATTATAGAACCATCGAGTAAATTGTTGTTGCTTCGAAAGCTGGTCTGGAGCTGCCACCAGTTGACGAAATGGTGTTTTAAGTTCCTTTAATGATTGGGCTGACATATATATATATATAAACTACAGAAATTAAAAAGTATCAGCCCGTTCTCTTGTGATTATACGATTTTCTGGCGGATGGGTCATTTCTATTTCTCTCCAAACCGTGCTTTGATGGCGTTTTAAACGAAGTATTCTTTCAATATTTGCCACTTGTTTTCTCTTTAGATCACGATTCTCTTTTCGAATACAACGCTTTAAGATTTTTAGCATAAATCTACTGATAGAATTATTTATCATTTGGAATATTTTGATAATACCACCAGTTACTCCTAAAATTTCAATATATCCTTCCGCACCTGTTGTCTTGTATAAATAATAATCTGCTAACGCACCAGTTAATAAAGCATTGGAAATAATTAATACACTTTCTAGAATCATTTTAAACTTATATTTAATACTTTCATCTACATCATAATTAGGTAATTTTTTTTCATCAATAAATAAGTCTTGATAGTATAAAGGTTTAGAAGCGGTATAATAAACAATCCATGGAAAATTCCAGAATAAAATCAAAAATCCAAATGTAATAATTAATGGAAGATATACGAAATTTTGCAGTTCAGGAAGGGCTGATAATGCGAATACACCAATCAATGGAAGAAAATATCTTTTAATAGGAATATCTTTACATTTTGGTATTTTACAATCTTCATCACAGCATAAGAATAAACACATCTAGGTAAATAAATAAACACTATTTTAAGCTAGTTTTATTTATTCTTGGAGAGAAAAATTAAATCCTGTAGTAGAATAACATAAAGTAAGCTTGTTGAAAATTAAAATAAGTTTCATATTGTTCAGCGAAACGCCATTGCGTGTTTTTATTAAGTTTTTTCTTCCATTCAAAAGGCGTCATTCTGGCAAAACTCTCACCATCAAATGCGAATGATTTGCCATTACAAGTTATATATGCTGAAAAATGTTGTTTCTTTGTATCTCTAACGACAGCGCTATCTAATACATAGGTATATGTTACGCCATTTTTTTCAACTTTATATTTTTGGGGAATAGTCCAACTATTATTTTTATATTCTTCACTAAATCTGTCTAGTATAAAATACTCAACAAGAGGTCTTGATTCTAATATTTTTACAATTGCAGCATTGCTAACTTTTTTATTAGGCATATTTCGCACTGTAGCAGTTAGTGTTTCTAATTCATTGCTTTTTAAATATTGAATAAGTCCCTCATAAAAACTAATAGGATTACCTGCTTGTTTTGTTTTTGCGATGTCATATTTTTTTAAATTTGATTTCCCTAATGCTCTGGCAACTCTTCTAATAACTACGTTCGTATCCATTAATGTAGCCAATGAATGTGACGCATTTCTACCAATTAATGCTGATTCAATATACTTGTTAAGAATTAACAATGGCATACGTAATTTAGGAGCTACTGTTGTACCATTGGGTAATTTACCGGTAATCATTCCCAATCTTAAGTATCTAAAAAATTTGCGACCTTTATCGCTTATAAAATATACCATAAAGAATGAATTAAACCAACAGTTAGATAATTTTTGCTTAGGTGCTATAATTTTATCGCAATCAATAGGTTTTTTACTTAATAAGTTATCAATCATGTATGTTTGCGCTATCTTGCTTTTTAAACCGACGCATTTTTCTTTTCCAGACGCAGTTCTTACATAAATTTTATCTTCTGGGCACTCTTGTAAACCAATCTCAAGATGCGGACTGATGCTTTTTAATGAATCTATTACTTTATTTACATTTGGACTAAATGATTGTGGTTTCTTAGGATTTTTCTTTTTTCCAATTCTTGTAACGGTTTTTCTTAAATCTTTTAATTCTTTTGGTGTAGTATCTTTTAAAACTACGACTTTTTCACATATTCCAGTTTTCTTGTTTTTTCTAGTACCTTTTGGGCACCTTTTCTTTTTAGTTTGAGCTGTAACTTTCTTCTTAATTCTTTTTTTGGTTTTTTTGGTAAGTTTTATTTTTGGTGCTTTTTTTTTGGTTTTAATTTTACTACATCTACACTTATCTTTATTTAATTCAAAAGTATCTGGACATTTAGGTAAGATAATGGGCATTGTTATATATATTATTTAAATAATTTAATATTTATAATTTGTATATGGACGACGTTGTGACTAAAATTACAAGCACAGTAAAAGATATAAATACTGGAAAAACACCTGTTAAAATGGCTGATGTAAAACCACCTGCTTTTAAAGCACCATCAAAAACTCCGACTTCAACGAATGGATGGGATACCATGACTATATTAAAAATATTTTTAATCATATTGATATTAGCATTACTAGGATTTAATGTGTTTGCTTATTTAGCCAAAGGTACAGATGTATTTAGTAATTTTATGGCAGCATATGGAAAGTATATTCCAGAGGGAATTAAACGCATGCTAAACTTGTCAGAGAAAGGAACAGAATTAGGTTTAGATGTAGCGGCAGGAACAGTTAAAGATGTTAAGAAAGTAATTAAAAAAACAGCTAACGCAAATTCTAAATTATGGAAAGCAAGAGATAAAAATTTAGAAAAATCAATAAATGAGGGTAATTTTGTAGGATTAAACAATCATCCGCAGCATATACCAGACAAAACAGATAGTAGGGTTCAGGAAAAAAACAAGAAAGGGTATTGTTATATTGGAACGGATAGGACTCATAGGTCTTGTATTAAAGTAAATGAAAGCGATAAATGTATGTCTGGGAAAATATTTCCAACTAAAGCAATTTGTATTAATCCATCATTAAGACAATAATAATATCATTTTTATAATGAAATTATTAATTAATTTATTTGAGTAGGCCATGTAGCGGCATTTGGTCCACTAGATGGAGCTTGGTCGTTTTCAAAGAACCAGTTAAGAGACAAATAGTGTGGGAATACATTCATAGAATCATCCATAGTCAAATCAGGACCTGCTTCTACAATTTGTTCAATTTCAGTACCACTCAAGGCTCGGTCGTGATACCATAAATCAGACATTAAACCATTGAACCCACTGTTCATGTTAATATAAACATCACCGTAGTTTTGTTTTGGTACACTTTTGAAAACATGACGCAAAACAATTGTACCATTGATGTAAACATCCATTTTGTTATCTTCAACACGAATTCCAAGAAGAATCCATTTGTTCAATGGAATATCATTAACTTCAACTTCTTCAACAATGTTGTTAAATGTATTCATGACGATAATAAGAGTATTTCTTGTAGGATGAATATAAACACCAGGACCATTATTAGGGAAGTAAGTACCGTTACCATCTTGTTTTTGACTGGAACTTCCTTTATGGAATACGTGTTTTCTAGTACCTGTTTTCTGTAAATGATTAATAAATAACCAGCAAGTATAAGTAAATTCTAAACCGTCACGTTGATTAGTAGACCTCATTACAGGAATAGAACCTGGTATAGCTGGGTCTTGTGTGACAACCTTTGCTACTTCAGCTGGTTTCATACCTGAAATTAATTTGGGGCTTCGCTTAGGAGCCATAACCATAGTTAAAATTTGAGAACCCCAACGGATAAGTAAGATAAAGCCAATTGCTACTAAAATAAGAAAAACAACTTTTGCTACTAAAGAATTTGAGGATAAAAAAGATTTAGTTCCTCGAACAAATTTTGAATTGTTAAATTGTCCTAAAGTTGAAGAGGTTGCATTTTTTACCCTATTATTTAAGCCTGTTAAAAATCCCGTACTCATTGCTATATATTATTATAAATATTTTTAGATTTCAAAACTGTTCACTTCAACATTGTTTTCCATGAAGGCAAGTTTAATTCTGTATTTATTGAACAAATTGGATAACCAGTTGCTTCCTCCAAATCCTTCTCTATAAATAGCATATGCCTCACGTGGGTTAATTGCTCTTGGAAAATATTGAAATTTAGCGGTTGATCCCTGAAATGATTGACCTTGAGGAGTTAATACTAAAGTTCCCGCTCCTGAAAGTTTTGGTACACCTGGCATCAAACAAGTACGAACTAATTTTCCATCTAAATAACAGTCTAAAGCATTTCCATTAAGTGTCATAATAAGATTAGTCCAAGATTGTAAAGGTACATTTTCAATTTGACATGATGCTTCCACCTGACTTCCTGCGTCTGATGGATAAGTTGCTAAAGTAACGGTGACATTATTCATATTTGGATCAAATGCCATTTTAGGACAGAAACTGTTGCCACAAGGTCTTTGGAATATAACTTTTTCTGCACCGGCATTCCAGTTACTGACATATATCCAGACAGAATATGTAAAGTTTTGTGTTGGACCTGGAGCTATAGAAGCAGGGCTAATCTGCACAGGCTGTGATGCGTTGTGCTGTCCTACTAAAACAGCACTACCGTCGCCAAAAAAGTACATGTAGAGCAAGTAAAGTAAAATAATAATTACAACACCAATAACGATTGTGTGCGCGTTCAACATTGATATAATATAAAGTAAGAAATTTATCTTAAATTATATTAAATTATTGGAGGGTCTTTATTGACTAAATTATCATAGAAAAATGATATGCGACTAGTGCTGATAGGCTGCGAAAAATAAGTCACATTAGATACTGCACCACTAATACCGTATTGATCGCCTATATATATTCCATCAGCTGACATATAAGGTAATACATTATTAACCGACGCTACTAAATGTTTATTCACAAATACATCTAAAGTTCCACCGACATAATTGATAACAATATTATTCCAACGTTGTAACGGTAGTTTTTTTGTAGTATACACAGTTCTACTATCTTTTTTACTTGTATTTACTGTTATCTTAAATGTATTTGTTTCTGGATTATAAAGTAGTGTAGGTTTACCCGCGTAGTCTAATATTTTTGTGAACTTTGAATATCCAACGCCAAAATTAGGAGGCTGTGCCATCAAATAAACCCAAGCGCTTAAACCATAGTTATAATTATAATCATCCGCAGGTTGTTCCCCTTTTAAATTTTCATATAGACCTATGTTTGTTTTTTTATTAATATAAAGTGGTTTGTTATTAAGGATTGTAGAATCAAAGGGACCTGGACCATCGGTTGGTTGTTTTTCTAAAGATTCTAATTTTTTATTTAAATTTTCCATAGCTAACTGTTTATCTATAATTCCTTCTACACGCCCGTTTGTTTGTATGAAACTAATTGCTTGTGCTATTGTAATGGGCGTTCCTAAAAGTTTTGAAACTACAATATTATCTCTTATTTCACTATAATTATTTTTATACCCTAAACTGATCAAATAATCTTCCAGTGCCTTTTTTTTGGTTGCATCGTTTGTATCGTACAATTTCTCTGAATATACTTTTTGCCAGTCAATATTATCTAATGAAGTAGAACCAATAGAGATAGCTTTTTCATAATTTTTTTGAGCAGACAATATCGCATTTTGTGTTCCTTCTATTCTTTCATTTAAAACGATATCTCCATTACTGCCAAAATTTAACGTGTAAATCCATTTACGAAACATAGGCAAGACAATATAAGTTGAAACTAAAACAATCTCGGCTGCTAAAACTAATAATACTGTTTTTGGTGGAGCTATAGCTTTGACTTTTGCCATAAAAGACGCGCCCTTTCCTGCTGCTTTCCCTGCTGCTTTACCACTAGCCATTAAAGCTTGTACCATATAAATTAACGCACAAGGTATGACCATAACAATAGTAAATAACATGCGAACAAAGATATTATTTTTAATCTCATCTAATAACCTTGGATTACCTATTACAAATCTGAATATAGCAGCTAAAACAGCAATAACACATATAACTTGGACTATAAATGTAACTATATTTCCTACAACATGTGGAAATTTAATAAATCCTAATTGTATTAAACCATACACTAATGCGCCAATCAAAACAATAACTCCAATGATTTTAAAAATAGTCTTTGATAAACTACCGGTAAACAATTGTTTAAAACGAGTCCAAAAAGACATATTATTTGGAAAGTTTGTCATCGTTGCTGATAAAAACGCAACTCCTAACACAATTGCGAGTCCTAATGAAATAAGATTTAGAACCAACATCGTCATACTAGATGTAGGAACAGAACCAGTAAACCATTGATATATTTGAGGAATAGAATATGAAAAATAAATAATAGCGTAGGTTAACCCTAATAAAGTAACCAATGATCTAGCTTTATTATTCCAAAAAAAAGATCCTATATTTTTAATCGTTTCAAAAACAGTTAACATTCCTAAAATCCAATTACCACCTCCTAAACCAACGCCAATTGAAATAATAAGCATGCCAATACTCGCGATCCATAAAGGAATATTGAAATATGTCGATAAATTTGGTGCAAATGTATTTCTAATTCCTGGTATAGAACTAGTCAGAATTAACATAATTGACAGAATAGTATTTAATGGAATAAACTTTTTAAGAAATGCGGCCGCGTTTGTCATCGAACGTGCTTGGACAATAATCATGGTAATCAAATATAATCCTACAAAACCTAATGGCACAGTCCACCACCAGTTCCAATTACCAAGAAACGACATAATACTAGTAAGTAAACTGCCAAAATTTATAAATGTGGAGATAAATCCACTATTCTTATTTGGTAAATAAATCAATGTACCAATAAAAACTATCAATGATATAATTCCGGTTAGTAGATTCATTATCTTATAATAAATCTACATTTAATTA
>JAAHTH010001990.1_pt1 | contig 16512 bp, 29 predicted proteins | sample 6116091 | NCBI WGS metagenome assembly JAAHTH01 (sample SAMN13939990, study PRJNA603662) | sponge metagenome | isolation source: marine sponge | host: Mycale hentscheli | place: New Zealand | collected 2006 | reverse complement strand
CAACAGAGCAACTACGGTGCATTGCAAACTTGAACAAGTCCTGTTGCCATGCTGACTTCATAATTGACAAGGGGCATAACACTAAAACCCTTTTGATGTCTCCGCGTTTTATTAAGTAATCCGCTGCCCAAATGACTGAAGCAGTTTTGCCGGTACCTTGTTCGTTAAAGCAAAATGCTTTTTTGTGCAGCGTTAAAAAAGAGGAGGTTACTTCCTGGTGTTTGAAAGGAGTAAGCCGTCCTGTCCATTTGTAATCACGATTAATAGGTGAAGGGACGTTAGCCAATTTAAGATGTGACAGTTGTTGCGCTTCAGGCAACTCCCAGTTAACCAACACTTTATACACATCCCCCTCACGCGAAAGCACATGACTTTTCTTTATAGCTTCCGTAATTAAGTGTGGCGTTTTTGTATGCAACACCAGTGCCTTGTTGTCTACTACTTCCAATTACTTACCCTCTTTTTTATAGTATACCCAGTTGGTAACGCAGCCTTTGAACGGTGGTCCGTGCTGTAGAAATAACTTTTGCCTACGTTACAATCCCTACACAAAACTTGTAAGTTGCTAAAATATAAAGCTAAATCTGGCCGTTTTATTTTTGGTTGTATATGATCTCCTTGAATGACAACGCCGTCTGTCTTGTAATCTCTTCCGCATAAACTGCAAGCAGCACCATATACTTCAAGTAATTCACTGCGTAATAGTTGCCATTTTTTGTTGTAGTAGCTATCCATTGCGGGGTCGTCAATATGGTGTGGAGATAAAAGCAAAGAAGTTCTGCGTCTTAACTCCTTTAACACTTCCATGTAGTGAGCCCCATTAGCAACTCGCCACCTCACTTCTTAAAAAATATTCCACTGCCAAGCAAAAATTGTAGTGCCAAGCAAAGATTTATAATTTTTTAAATCAGCACCAGCGACTACAGAAAAGTCTTTGAGTAGCATTTGCATGTGGACGGGAAAATTGTGCCGTACCGAGCGTAAGCTATGCAGCATCTCTTCCGAAAAAATGTTTAATTCAAACGGGTCATACCGGTAAGGATACAGAGAAGTAATAATGCAATAAGGATCTAAGGGGGCGCTACTAAATAAATTGATAGCCCTTTTATTATTCATGCTTAGGCCCTGTTATGTTCGCAGTCAGTCACGGGACAGTAGGCACATAGAGGGCCACTCTTTGGGTTCCATACGCCTGATTGTTCAGCATCCGCAAGGCTATCCAGCTGTGGTTGGAAAGAGGCAAAATAGGAATCCCGCATATCCGCAGTGTGTTCCTTGTGGATAAAATCTTTGCTTACTACAAAAGCTAATGCGGATTTAATTTTTGTAAGCTTGGGGTAGTGTGTAAAGAGCGCCGCAGCCACGGCATCTAACTGCTTTGTGTCGGCGTACCTAGTATTTTTCCCTGTCTTGTAGTCAATGGACAAAGCTGTATCACCTTGCAAAATAACAAGGTCAGCAATACCCCGCCACCAAACGTCCTCGGCATAAAAGTCAGTAGGCTTTAAACCCCCATCATCTTTAGCAATACCAAGTTTTACCTCACAAAGTTTTTCTCCTGGGATAGCAGCTATTACATCCAAGATAGAAGTGAGAAACCTAAACTCAGGAGCAAGAGGGGTATTGTCCCTTATAAATTCTTCCGCTGCCGTGTGTACTTTCTCGCCGTAGATACTGGCCGTACCCCCCTTGTCTTTAACATCTTTAAGTACCTTTAGGTGATAGTACTTCTTGGGGCACTGCTCAAAAGTTTTGAGACTACTGTAAGACCAAGCAGTCATAGTAATCCTTTCTTAATTAGTTCTTGTCGGTTAACTTCATGCTCGGCTTTAATGTCTTTTTTATTTTGGCCTTGGTAGATGACAGCCAACTTCGCTTTGAGAAGGAGCTTCGTAATAAATCCTTTTCTCGCCTTGAACTCGCCCAAGTATCTTCCAAACTTCCCTTTCTCTTTGGTCTGCAAGCGATAGACTTTCCCAACTGTGAGGTTCTCTTGTACGAACTTTTTTGCAAGGAGGCCATGTGCCTTCTCTTGTTTATCTCGCGTGCGACATTCGGGAGTGTCAATACCACTAAGACGTATACGCTGATTGTGAAACCAACAATCAAACCCAAGGTCAATATCCACATCAACGGTATCTCCGTCCACCACCCGTACAATAGTTGCGTTGTATTCATACATCACTTTACCCCACGGTAAAAAACATGTTGGTGTATCTTTGTTGTTACGGTGCCTGTGTATGCCCACTCGGGGTACACCTGAGTGTTATGGTAATGGGTTGCACCTTCTGTAGTATCAGGTTGCTTTCCACTTAACCAAGCAATGTACAAGGAGTTATAAAACAACTGCCTGTTTCTAGGGTTATCCGACTTACCATCACACCAGAAACTAAACTGGCACTTATCTCGGATTGGGTTCCCTGCCCAGTAATACCCTTGCTTAACAACTTCGCACGCTTCATCTGGGTAATCTTTACTTACTACCCTGTTACGTACTACTTGAGCTACAGCTAACTGTCCTTCGCTTGGTTCCCCTCGCGCTTCAAAGTACACAGCTACGGCTATGCACACTAATGATTCAGTTATCATCTCCCCTCCAAACTCGTTCTCGTAGTATAGCTTTCTCGAAACGTTGGCACGCTGGACAATACCAACCTACCCGCTTCTTTTCTTCTGCATTAATAACTTGTTCTGCTACAGCTCCGCATGGGCATCCCTTTACCCTAAGGTCATTCTCCATCCTGCGTTCCCATTTCAACAGTAGCTTCTAACCTCTCCACCACTGTCTCTAACAAAGCCACAAGACGTTGTACTAACTCGACAGTTTCGGCAGCGTCTTCCCCGTCCAACTCTATAGTTACTTTCATCAATGGACCTTTGTTATTTCGTTTTCGGTGGGACCCCAGGCATCATCTATTGTCTGAAGCGCCGTCTCCTTAAAAGTTTCTTTATCTAAGTTCAAGGAATACATAATCAGAACGGAGGTCTGCATATAGGCGGTACTCAAGGCTACAAATTCCTCAAGCGAAGAATTCTCTATGCTGAAGATACGGGGGTTCAATTCTTCTTCAATTATATGGCTCACTCTTTTTTGGAAATTGGCGTGGAATGCTTTGCGAAAACGTTTCTCTTCTTGCGGTGTCATGCTACCCCGTACCCGTAGTGCTTCTTTGAATGCGCTATCACAACGTTCACATACTTCGTACCCCTTAGACGCACGGGGTTTATCAAGGAGCATATCGCAAGTTACACAAACTTTATCGCTCAATAACTCTTCTTTAATTTTTCCCATCTATGTTCTCCTCTCACTAACATTCCCCATAAGAGTCTCCAAAACCCCCTTCGCAATCTAAGGGAAGATCCGGTGCCCAACTAGGCTTCACTTTCATACTTTCTTCGATGTAATGTAAAGCTGACTTGACCTCATCTACCGGCACCACACAGGCTATAGCATCGTGAACTGTCATAGCTACCTTATACTTCTTGGCTACTCGGACTAACTGTTCTCCGATAACAATGCGAGCCACGGCTTGGCACAAGTTCTCTACCACCTTCCCCCCATAAATGCGGGTAGCTACCATATTCTTGCCGCGTAGGGTGTCATAAACATATTCATGCCGGTGGGTTTTGGGGTTGGGCTCAGTTCGTAAATTAGGGTAGCGTAGGTAAAGGTCGTTAGGTAAACGGATACCGTGCTGACCTTCCGCTATTAAAACCTCGTGCAAATCCAAAGGCATTTGTTCGTTAGCTATTATGGCATCAAGACCCCCCATCGCAGTACGCCACAAGTTTCTTATCATAGAGAACGAAGAGCGATACGTTTCAATTATGTGTTGGCATTGGGTAGGGGTTAGAGCAACCCCCATAGATTGTAGTTGTGCCTGGAATCGGACCGAGCCCATTCCATAGCCGCAGCCCAAAATTGTCTGTTTGCCCACGTAACGTTCTTCTTTACTAACCTCTTCGGGTTCTTTCCTGTAAATACTAGAGGCCATTATCTTGTAAACATCATCACCCCTCTCAAACGCTTGCACCAGATCCTCTTGTCCTGCTAACCAAGCCAATACCCTAGCCTCAATTTGAGACAGGTCATAATCTACAAACTTAAACCCTGCGGGGGCAAGCAGCGCTTTTTTAAGCAACGAGCCCCGTGGCAAGTTCTGCATATTTATTTTGCCGTCACCACCCCACCTGCCGGTATGTGCAGCGTAGTATTTTAGTGGGACAGGGAGTGCCCCACGCACTGCAATATCAATGAATCTCTGGGTACGTTTCTCTTCTAAGGTAGACTTAACACCAAGCCGAGCGGCTACTATATTCTGCACTTCGATGTCGGGGTGCTCTTCCAGTGATTTTAATCCTTCATCTGTCTTAGCAAACGCATAAGTTTCCTTACCCGTAGTGGGGCTTATCTTTTTTGGTGGGGTAACACCGAGCCCTTCCAATAGCTCTGCAAATTTCAGGTTACTCATTAGTTCTTTTTTGTCGTAGGAAATCCGTTCCATCAAGAGTTCTTTATTGTCAGCAATCTCACGTAAATGATTGTTTAATAACGCCTGGTTTAATTCTATTACTGGTTCAGTAAACATACGGATCGTGAGGTCAATAAGTTGTAGTTCAAGAAGTGGGAAGTCCTTAACAAGTATCAGGAAAAGTTTGTAAGTTAGTTCTGTATCGTTGATACAGTACGCCCCGTAAGCCTCAAGATCTTCAGCAGTAAAATCCAACCGAGTTTTACCCAAGGCATCCAACACTTCCTTGCCCTTGGTCCCTAACCCGTAGTGAGTAGTGAGGGCATCCAGACTCCCGCCAACTTCGCCAATATGAATAGCACGCCCCATTGAGAGCGTGTCCACGATACGCTTCGGCCTGATGTTAAAGTGCCAGTTAAGGATCGCCATATCGAACATGGCATTGTGAGCCACAGCTATACTGTTGTCCCAATCAAATTTATCCAGAAAACTTTGGGTCTTTTCTTTAGTCCCAGAGAACCACTCCGTGCCCCCTCCACCAACCTTAACGCTTACCCCTACAACCTCAAACTGATCGCTTCTTATGTACTCTTCAGTCGTACACTTGTGTGCACCAAGACCATAGTCCTTACTGTAATAAGTCTCAAAATCTAAGGTAAGTATTTGCACTAAAAAAGTTCTCCCCTGGTTTCACACCACTTAGAAATGATGTCCGTATTGTCTTCGTTTATAACTAACGCCGTGCCCCCCGCCTTTTCAATGGCAGACAGTTCTCGTTCCTGTAATGGGGTGGTAGTGTTGGACCCAGCTTTGCACTCAATACCAATGAACTGGCCTTTGTGACACGCCACAACGTCAGGTATCCCGCTGCGTCCGTACCCATAGGTAGCGGGGAAAAAATAGTAGGCACCGTACTGTTTAAGGATACCTACTACTTTGTTTTTCACTTTCTTTTCAGGGGTTAAAGCCATCCCCAAGAACAACATAGGGTTAGACTTTGTCCAACCCGCTTTCCGTGGCTATTCAAATTCCTTCGGATCAAACTGCTCATAGTTCACAGCGGGACACCCTTCCCCCTCAGTTTCACCGCGCAGCGTGTAGAGAGCCTTGCGTTCTGCTTCAGCTAAGGTTTCAGCCTGCACCGTGTAGTAGCCTATTTTCTCCTCACGCACTCGGATGTGAAAAGTTTCTTTTGGCATTTTCGTTCTCCTTTTCTAAAAAACCAGGCTCTCAGCGCACGCCTGAGCCATTTTATGAGGGTACCCCTAACGCTAGTACCCCCCTTATTTGTACAAAAATTAATCAATCAAAACTTTGCCGTATTGCGTGGCAATCGCTTCACCGATGCCCTCAAAAGTTTTGGATCTCAACTTCCACCGGTCCTTGCTTGGCCCAAGGTAATGCAACCGTTGCTGTTGGTTCTTTGGGAGAGCATCAAACTTATCCTTGACGTTGTTGCTTTCCTCAAGCAGCGGCAAGTTGTGCAGCCATAGCCCCGTCTTCTTCGACTCGGGATGGCCGTGCTCCCACGGTTGGATGTACTGACTGGGTTTGAAAGGCAGGATTCCCACGGGGTTTTCCATGATCCCGTAACTACTGTGTGCTTGGATTAGGTTCCAAAGGTTCGTTGTCCATTCCACAGCTTTAAGGCGCTCCGCATTCTTGGGCATACCCCGTCCATACCAAGCGTTCCCACTCACCGCAATAGCCGTGCACGGCGGGTGAGCCAGTATCAGGTTCCAATGTTGCGACCCAATTACCGTGACGGCATCCTCGACGATATGGTTTAGGGAATGATCTTCCGAGGGCAACAAGTCACAACTAACAACGGCCCACGGACCATCGTAACTTCTCCCCATGAACCGCTCGAAAGCCCTGCGAGTTACACCGCTCTGCTCAAAGGCAATCAGAATATCAATGGCTTCACTCACTGCCATATTCCATTTCCCCCTCAGCATTGGTCCAATAGCCCTCAATCTCCATGTTGGGCTCGTGAAATTCCGCTTCCACCTCGTAGCCTCTCTTTTTCATGGCCTCATAAATTTCGATGGGTGGACCCCACGCGGTATTAAAATCCAAATCAGTTCGCATCCCATCCTCAGAAACTTGTTGGCGAAGATCGTCAGCTACCCACTTAGTCCCCCAGTTCTCCAACCTCCATTCATACCAACCTTGGGGCATCATGTGAGGCTCAGGAACCATCGTTTGGAAAAACTTGTTGTCAGTAACTGACTCGATAACTTCGGCCATCTTGTCGGCTGACTTGTGAGTTATTGTTGCAGTGTTGTGGCACCAGTTAGGCATTTGTGTCCTCCTCGGCAAGGATATCTTGCCAACGTTGTTGGTCTATCGCTACGTGTGCTGCTTCGGCATCCTGAACCTCATTAGTATGCTCTTCCAACACGCGCCGCATCTCTTTGGTAAAGTTTGGGAATTGTTTAAAGTGGTCCACCACATAGTCGGGTAGCCGCATATTGACATGGACCATTGGGGTTTTTTTAAATGGCATTAGCCTTCTCCTAATTGCGCGTAAATTTCCTGAGCAATGTCATCTAGTTCCAAGGCGGTATAGGCCCCGATCACTGAATCACCCTCGTCATCACGGATAGCTTCGATGCTCAGCGCAACTTTCCCATTGCCAAAGACCCCAACGTCCGGTTCGGTAGGACCAATATCGACTTCGACATCCAGGTCCCGGTTCTTGTACTCAATGTGATAAGTGCTCATGCTTCCACCTCCACAACTGGCTTGTGGCTCACAAAACTAACATCGATAGCGTCCAATTCACGGACCTCTGTTGTGGTAGATCCCACCCTGTTGGCGGCAATATCCTCGGCAAGGGCGGCTCGCGCCGCCTTCTCTGCCTCAATAAAACTATCGTTTTCAAGCGAGTAGTAGCCAGTATGTACCTTCGTTACTTTCAGATTCCATTTCATGCGGCACCCCAAATCTTGAACGCTTCATCAAAAGGTAATGAGTTCAGAAAAACCCCACCTTTTTTCCCGTTCTTTGTTCGACCTCGCAGGATCGCCGCCTTCAACTCCCCCAAGTTCATTTGGGGATACTTCTTAAACGGCCAGTGATAAAAGTCCCCGCTCGGCAACTCAGGATCATGCAGTACCAAGTACTTACGCAACCACCTACGCAGCTCCCGTTTCTCCAAAAACTCCGCGACCAAAACATCTATCGCACTTTCCAATGAGTAGGGGTAGCTGAAGAATTCCTCGGTTTGGGTTTCACCATCGCGGGTGACAGCGGCGGGGAAGTCGGTTTTGATCTTGGGTTGCTTCTCGGCCCATTCGGTTGCCGCTTTCTCCAAAGCGCGGTCATCCCAGTAGATATAAGTTTCGCCGCCCCTACCACTGTTCTTGGCAAACCCCGCTTTCTTGCCATCCCAATAAACGGAGCATTGGAAACACATTGTTTCTTCACTCGCAAACTGGCTGTGTTTAACATTTTTGACTTCAATCATTTGTGTTCTCCTTGGAAATAAACAGTTTTGTTTTTATCTGTGTTGCCGCAATGAGGACACTTCTCAACAGAGGGTTCTTCTTCGCGGTAAATGTCATCACATTGCAGACAGTGAACGGTGAGTTTGTCGTATCGCTCTTCCCACACTTTGTTTTCACTCATCGTCGTTCGCCTCCTCGACAAAGTCGCCTTCTTCATCAGAAATATATTCGTTCCACCAGTCTTTGAAGGGACCAAGTGGGTCGTATTTTCCTTGCGTAAGGTCTTGGTCTACGCTGTTGCAATCGGCTGTGGGATGTTCAGCAATCAAATTTCCAAACCCACTGAAATGCAGATACGACTCAATGATATGGCAACAGATTTCTGGCTCGTTGCCGTGGTAGGTGGCTGTGAGTAACCCGTCTTCATCGTAATTTTCTTCAATCATTTGTGTTCTCCTCAACATTGATTGCGATTTTCCATTGGCTTTTCGGCCCGTAGCCACTGCTGTCCGTGTCCACACTGATGTTCCAGTAGGTATCTTCTATCTCTGCATCTTCTGGAAGAATAGTGTCCACGCATATCCGAGTATCAGGGTCATAGCCGTTCTCGATGGCTTCTTGCAATTCGTTAATCAGTTCTTCGATTGTCATTCTCGTTCTCCTCTGTGTTTAAATCATTGAAAATTTCGAGAGCCAACTCCTCGGTCCGAGCATAGTCCTTAGCGAGGTAACTCCTCAGGGCTTCCGACCATTTTTTATTAGCTGCCTTGTGCACCGCATCGCGCTGAGGATGGGCGGAAATCAAGAGCACCGCTTGTTGCAGTAACTGTTTGGATTTATTCATTAAGATCTAACTCCTCTATTTTTTTTGCTACGGATTTTTAGTTGCTGCTGAATCTCTTCGGGCAGGGAGTCGAGCGTTTCGACAAAATACCCCCTTTCGCACACTATCCCTACGGCCCCGTCATCACGCACGGTTAAACTGGCCCATCCCCCTGGGAAAACTTCATGCTTCAATTCCAAATACGGTTCCAAGCTTTCTCCCAAGGGCCCCAATTCAATGCCTTCTTCATCGTGCACAATGACTACCGCAACCCCCATCACTGATTCGACCAAAGAAGTACTAAAAGTTCGGGCCTCATATTTCCATCCATCGGTGTCCTCGGCATTAAGCTTGGCCGCGAGGGCCGCCGCTGTGTCGATGGGCATACGCTTGCCGCGCACCGGTTTGATCTCGTCAGCCAAAACTTTAATGGTAGTGACCATGTCTAGTATCGTTTCTTCACTCATTTTCCTTCCCCCTCTTCATCGCATTCTGTCCAGATGAGCCCGTCGCCCACGGCATATAGGTTTAACTCGCAATTGTCAGCTTCACCATCCCAGAACTGCGAGGTAAAATAGTTTCGCCTTAACGACGTAAGCAATTCAAAACACAAGTCGTAATCCTGTTCTGTTTTATCACCGGCCAACGCCGCCTCAAAAAAGTCGACCAGTGAATCCGGCGTTAATCCCACGGGCATAGCCCATCCATTCCAATACTGCCTAGTTTTTGGAAAATAACATTCGTAAACTGGGCCATCCTCAATGCGGCAATAGCCCTGTTCTATATCCTCAAGTGCGTAAGTCATTTTGTTCTCCCCTAAGTTAAATTTTCTCTACGCTTCATTTCCTGAGTAGCGTAAAGCGCCATGTCTATGTAGTCGTTTTGCTTTATGCCCGTTGCGACCTTCGCCGCCGCTACGGCATCATCCCGCACCCATTCTAATTGCGCGATGGTGTAGCCTCGGTATTGTGCTTGGATTTCTGCGTGCCAGTTGGAATCTCTCATTAGTTCATCCACCCGTCATAGTAAGTAGCGTCGATACCTTCGGATTTTAAATAATCGAGTGCCGGTTGGACGGACCGCTGCGCTGAGATATTGCCTTGCACAGGGGGCGACGGAATCACTGTCAGATATTCCCAATTCCGCTTGCGCTTGCCGAGGTATACCACTTGGATACCTTTACCCCCGCAGCAACTACCCTCATCGATAGCGCCCTGCTCATGCCATGTCCGAAGCCAAATAGCCCGAGCCTTATCCAATACCGGCTTCAACTTTTCAAGATCTGAGTCCCGATATGCCATAACTGTAACGCCACAAGATGCACCACTAGTTATTTGATAGTGCCACTGGATAACTTCTTTCATAGTATCGCGCTCCCATGCATTAAAACTTGGACGTCATCTAAAGGAATACCGCGTTCCTCGGCAAAATGTTTCTTTAGTCCCAGTAATTCCCAAGTACTCGGCATGTAGTATTTACTTTCTGCCAATTTGCAAAGCTTGGCCCACGACAGATATTTTGTTTCGCCATTTTCTAAAATTTGGAAATAAATCATTAGCATTGTCCCCACCAGTTATGGTTGCCCTGGATACCGGGCACCCGGTTTTTATGTTGTGGCCTTCGACCTTCGACCTTCTGTTTCTTAAACTTATAAATTGATACTGCAAAGCGCACTACTCAGTGCGCTACACGCTAGCAACTAAAATAATTTTTTCTGCTCAGGTGCCGCCCCGTGCTCAGGTTCTACCGGCACCGCTTCCGCATAAGCTTTACGGCAAGCAATACACGTTATGTGCTCATCAATATACGCCTGCGGGCTTTCAACTCCCTTCTGATAAGCAGATTGCAAGTGAATACCACCATCATTACCGCGTGCAGCGCCGCAATATGGAGCCCCCGCATAGCGTCCCGTGTGTGTTAAATGCACTAATTTGCTCATAATTAACCCCTTGCTATGATGTCAGCTTGTTTTGTTTGGCCCCCATGGGACGGAAATACAACGATAAAATCACGTTTTGAAATACTGCACAGCTTGCACGTCTTACAGGTTACCCCGTCGCGGTATGTCGCGGGACACACTACGATTTTATGCCCGTCAATAGTGCGCGTACCATTACCAATATCACTAGGAGCGACTGTCACTACTGGCAAATCAGGGAAGGACTTCTTATAGTCGATAGCTTGACCGATGGAATTAGCCGACAGATTGACAGTGAAACCGGAATTATTGGCTTTACGCACTGCGCGGATATTATGCTTAGTTGGTCGATAGTGGGTATAAGTAAAACCGCGACTATCACTATTCGCGGCAGATAATGCCGCTAGAGCTTGGCTATCGATTAATTCAGGATTACTAGCCAATGGCCGCAGATCACCGCTCACATTATGCCGCCACAATTGATCCGGTTTAATGGCTTTGATTGACGCTAGAAAATCAGACCATGAAACACCACGAGCGCCGCTTGTGACCTTATCCCAATTTAGCCGCGTGTAATATCCGGCGTGAGCGTAACAGCCGTTAAGCTTAAACGGGCAACTGTCAGGACAAGTTAGACGACTAGAGTTAGTCGCGGGTATTTTCCCTATTTTGGAATTACTTGAAATTTTAACGAATTGAGTAAGCATTAGTTAGCGCCTCGAATAACTAGCCTTCCACATGTCGCGTAGTTTGACTGCGGTTGTGGTTTGTGAAACTCAACTTCGACCCGAGAGAAACCCGCGAACCGCTCAGATATAGTTGCATCCGATAAATCAATAATCGGGCGAGCTTTACCATTACGGATTGATTGAGTTACACGGCGAACTGGTAAACCGGAGACTCGCTTAGCACACAGTTGGATTACGCCATCGGCGCGGTTATCAACTCGAGTGTATTCCACGCCGCAATCAAAACCGCATGACTTGATCAAATTACCCTCAAGAAATATCCGACCATTGCCGCGATGGCTACCGATTTTGTAAGTTTTAATTGTTACTGCAGAAGATTGTGGGACGGCAGCCGGTGCAGTATCGGCGGGTGAATCGTGAAACGGTGTAAAAGTATCCATAGTAAACCCCTAAAAATTTGATTTTGTAATACACCCGAAGAATAGCATAGAACGTATTACATTGTATACTTTTAGTGTAATGTTTATTTGTTTACAAGAGGGCAAAAGCTTACATGGTTTATTACATTAGATAGCCAAGTAATAGCGGGCTCTCGAAAGAAAATATTAATGTAATGTAATAAAGTAAAGAAATAGAGAAGAGAGAGAGCAGAGTTTAAATTTTTATTTTGCATAGAGCCGAGCGGCTAAGCGAACTCGAAACCTAGATATACTCTGTTTCATTGCTTACATTATTACAATGCTACAACCCGCACCAGTTGGACATTGTAAGCTTTCTATAATGTAAGCTTTCTATATTAGGTTTATTTTGTACTACAAACAGAGCCCCCATCCCTTGTACTACAAAATAAACGCGCCCCCCATTGCCTCTAATTGGTTTCACCTAGTGATTACGTGCACGCGATTGACCGAGTTACTCGGTTACGGGATCGGATCGGGTAATCTAGTAGAGCCCGAAGCACATAAGCCCCCAATTTTTACCCAGTGACCACGGGATTACCCCACCTATCCCCTACCACACCGTTTAACGAAAAAAACCAGGGCCCCCGCTGTGTTTACTAATCTGCACGTTAGATACTTAATTTTTAAAAAACTTACCCCACCCCCTTTGTTTTTCCGTTTTTAGGCCAGACCCCCACCCGTGCGTTTCACGTGGAACCCCCCTTTGGAGTCCCAGACCTTGCACACACCCAGTGAATTTAATACACTTCGCAAAACCAGTACTGTCAGGTACTTGCGCGATGGCTGTTGTAAAGTTAGAACCCACCGATGAACACCCGGTTCCTTATGATGTAAGTGACGAGAAGCCTTCGACTGTGCTCGATGAGGTTGCTGTCGCGGGTAATACAGCGGAAATGCAGGTTGCACTAGGGGCTCCTTTGGAAGTTTCGGTTGAAGATGAGGCCCGTGAGAAAGCTCTGTTAGACGCGGTAGCAAAGGATCGTAAAGTTTCCAATTTAAAAGCCCCTACCACTGCATATGCCGCAGCGTCCTTCCTAAGAGCTTATGGGTCCCAGTTAGCCCTTGACGCAGGAGGTGCTCGCACGGCCATTACTAACAAGTTAATGGAGATAGCTAATTGCGGGGACACTCGGTATGAACTTAAAGCTTTGGAATTGTTAGGAAAACACAGTGACATTGGGATATTTACTGAGCGCAGTGAGATAACTATTAACTATAAGAATCCTGAAGATTTGGAAAACGCGATTAAGGAGCGGGTTAAGAGGTTGCTTAACGCGGAGGTAGTAGATGTTACGCCACTGAACGTGGATTTGGACGAGGAGCTTGGGGTTTTTACGGAGCCTGACGAGCCTGACTTGGTGCAAGAACTGGAGGATGGCAATGAGTAATCCTCTGGAGGACATAGCCCTCAAGGATATTCCGACCATACTCCCACTATTGTCATTACCGGAGCAGGAAAAACTGCTGGCTGAGTTGGATCATCTTGAAGAGTTGAAGAAGCGCAATTTGATTCAGGAACGGTTTATGAAGTTTGTGGAGGAGATGTGGCCTACCTTCATAGCGGGGAGGCACCACAGTCGGATGGCTTCGGCGTTTGAGCGCGTAGCCCGTGGGGATTGTAAAAGATTAATTATTAATATGCCTCCTCGGCATACCAAGAGTGAGTTTGCCAGTTACTTATTGCCAGCATGGTTCCTCGGGAAGTACCCGCACAAGAAGGTGATTCAGACTTCGCATACGGCAGAGCTTGCTGTGGGGTTTGGTCGTAAGGTACGTAACCTGGTGGATAAGGAAGTTTATACTACGGCATTTCCTGGGTTGGGGTTACAAAGTGATTCCAAGGCGGCGGGACGGTGGAACACTAGTAAAGGGGGCGATTACTTTGCGATTGGTGTAGGCGGGGCGGTAACTGGTAAGGGTGCGGATTTGCTCATTATTGATGACCCGCATTCGGAACAGGAGGCGGCGTTAGCGGAGACTAGTCCTGAAATTTATGACAAGACTTACGAGTGGTATACCTCTGGTCCTCGGCAACGGTTACAACCTGGCGGGGCTATTGTCATAGTAATGACGCGGTGGTCGCAGCGGGACCTGACTGCACAAGTATTAAAATCGGCAGCGCAGAGAGGGGGAGAAGAGTGGGAAGTTATTGAATTTCCTGCACTTATGCCATCGGGTAATCCCTTGTGGCCTGAGTTTTGGCCTCCTGAAGAACTGGCGGCGCTAAAGGAGGAATTGCCTAATTCCAAGTGGATGGCGCAGTATCAGCAGAATCCCACTTCAGAGGCTTCGGCTATTGTGAAGCGGGAGTGGTGGAATGGGTGGGAGGAAGAAAAGCCCCCGCCGTGTGATTTTGTTTTGATGTCGTGGGATACGGCGTTTGAGAAAACTCAACGGGCTGACTATTCGGCACTTACCACATGGGGTGTGTTCTACCATGACGACGATGCGGGGGTAAGCAAGCCTAACATTATATTACTTAATGCTTACCGGGAGAGGATGGAGTTTCCGCGTTTAAAACAAGTAGCTATTGAGGAGTATAGGGAATGGGAACCGGACTCTATTATTATTGAGAAAAAAGCTTCTGGGGCCCCACTTATCTATGAGATGCGTTCGATGGGGATACCAGTGCAGGAGTTTACTCCCACAAAGGGCAATGACAAGATAGCAAGATTAAATGCGGTATCGGACTTATTTGCTTCGGGTATGGTGTGGATGCCGCCCAAGAGTTGGGCCGAGGAAGTGGTGGATGAGGTTGCAAGCTTTCCCGCAGGGGAGCATGATGACTATGTGGATTCTACGTCTATGGCACTAATGCGGTTCAGGCGTGGAGGATTTGTAAGATTACCCTCTGATCAAGAAGATGAAGTTCCTTACTTTAGAAGGCGTAAAGGAGGATTTTACTAGTGGATATTGAGCTTGCAGAGATCCAACAAACCGTAGCTACCAGGTTAGCTATATGTAATGACTGCCCTCGTCTTGCCAAAGCCGTTCAGGTTTGTAAAGAATGCGGGTGTTTTATGCCAGCTAAAGTTTGGCTTACGGGACAACGGTGTCCCTTGGGCAAATGGGCAGCAACTGAGGAATAAGCAATGGCGATTGAGCGCAGTTTAAATGGTATGGGTGAAAGCATCGAGGGTAATGCAGGTGAAATCGGGATTGATGAAGTATTAGAAATAGAAATTGAAGCCCCCGAAATACTTACCTTGGATGATGGCAGTGTAGAAATAACCCTTATTGCAGAGGGAGCTGAAGATTTAGCAAGTGCGCCTTTTGATGCTAACTTGGCTGACTATTTAGATGAAGGGCAATTGGTCGAGTTATCTACCGAGCTGGTAGCTTCAGTTGAATCGGATACTCAAAGCCGCCGAGAATGGGCAGATACTTTTGTTAAGGGACTGGAAGTTCTTGGTTTTAATTATGAGAACAGAACGGAGCCCTGGGAAGAGGCTTGTGGTGTGTACAGTACGGTATTAGCCGAAGCGGCAATACGTTTTCAAGCTGAAGCCATGAGCGAAACGTTCCCTGCTGTGGGGCCGGTTAAAACTCAGATCCTGGGTGAAATAACGCGGGACAAAGAAGACGCCGCGCTTCGTGTTAAAACGGATATGAACTATGAATTGACTGAAGTCATGGTCGAATACCGTCCTGAACATGAGCGGATGCTTTATAGTTTAGGGTTAGCTGGTTCCGCATTTAAGAAAATATACTTTGATCCCAATTTGGATCGTCAGGTTGCTTTATATATCCCCGCTGAAGACATGATTGTTCCTTACGGTGCATCTAATCTGGAAACCGCCGAGCGTGTTACTCATGTAATGCGTAAAACCAAGAACGAAATGGTGAAGTTACAGGCAGCAGGGTTCTATAGAAATATAGAGTTAGGTGAGCCTGTTACTTTTTTTACTGATATTGAAGAGGAAAAAGCAAAAGAAGGTGGTTTCTCTTTAAATTCTGATGATCGTTACACGTTATATGAAATCCATGCGGATTTAGTGCTTGATGAAGTAGACGAAGCGGAACGGGAAGACCCGCGAGGCATGGGTTTAGCGCGTAGGGAGCAGTCTGATGATCGAGATGAACTACAAATAGCCAAACCTTACGTAGTTACCATCGAACAAGGCACTGGCACGGTCCTTGCAGTGCGGCGAAACTGGAACCCTGATGACCCGTTGAAGCTAAAGCGTCAACATTTTGTACATTATGTGTATGTTCCTGGGTTTGGCTTCTATGGTCTTGGTTTAATTCACATTATTGGTGGGTATGCACGGGCTGGAACCTCTATAATTCGCCAATTAGTTGACGCAGGGACACTTTCTAACCTCCCAGGAGGCTTAAAATCGCGTGGTTTGCGCGTAAAAGGGGACGATACCCCCATTGGGCCGGGTGAATTTCGTGATGTGGACGTACCCAGTGGGTCAATCCGCGAGAATATCCTGCCATTACCCTATAAAGAGCCAAGTCAGACATTATTGGCGTTATTAGACAAGATTACTGAAGAAGGCCGTAGATTAGGCGCTATATCAGACATGAATATCTCCGACATGAGTGCAAATGCACCTGTCGGTACGACCCTTGCTCTACTGGAGCGTACTTTAAAGCCAATGGCAGCGGTTCAATCCCGCGTTCATTATGCAATGCGGCAGGAATTTAAACTGCTCAGGGCAATTATGGCTGAATACGCTCCCGCTGAGTAT
>JAAHTH010000258.1_pt2 | contig 16523 bp, 7 predicted proteins | sample 6116091 | NCBI WGS metagenome assembly JAAHTH01 (sample SAMN13939990, study PRJNA603662) | sponge metagenome | isolation source: marine sponge | host: Mycale hentscheli | place: New Zealand | collected 2006 | reverse complement strand
TTACATGAACTTTTATGGTCAACAATACGGACTTGACGGCAAAAACTCTCAGGTCAACGGCTGGTTCACTATTGATCATAGAGAAGGTAAAATGTCTTTTTCAAGTGATTTAAACGGTGCTTTAATTGTACTAGAGTACATCTCTGATGGTTTATCATATGATTTAGACACTAGAGTACCTAAGATGGCAGAAGAAGCTTTATATGCACATATACTACACGCTATTATAGCTTCAAGAATTAATCAACCAGAGTATGTCGTACAAAGATTAAGAAGAGAAAGAAGTTCTAAATTACGAAATGCCAAAATACGTTTATCAAACATTAAACTAAACGAGATTGTTCAAGTAATGAGAGGACAGTCCAAGTGGCTTAAACACTAAAATTAAATGGCTGAAATTAAAAATACTTTCATAAAGTCCAAGATGAACAAAGATCTTGACGCTCGTATTGTTCCAAACGGCGAGTTTAGAGATGCTTTAAACGTTCAGATTAGCACATCGGAAAATGACAGTGTTGGCGCATTACAAACAATACTGGGTAACGAGGTATATTTTGAAGAAGAAACATATAATACTTGCATAGGTGTTTTTCCAGATAAAATAGGTAATAGAGTATTTTACTTTGTTACTGATTACATAGACTCTTCCGTGGACGGTGTTTCTAACGCCGCGCCGCCAACAGCATACTGTGCTGTTGTTTCTTACGATGTTTCATCTAACATTAAAACTGTTTTAGTAGAAGGTCACTTTTTAAACTTTTCTGCTAGAAGCCCTATTATTGGCATTAATCTTCTTGAAAACTTATTATTTTGGACTGACAATAGAAACCAGCCAAGAAAAATAAACATATTAAATGCTTTTTCCTCTCCAGCATCCGCGCCAGTTAGTGGTAGATATCCTACATCGGTACAAGAGGAACCATATTATACAAGTGAAGATCAAATATCTGTTGCTAAATACTATCCTTGGAAGCCAATAAGTTTAATGAATATAAACGAGGTGCCCGCCGGAACAAGCCCAAGCGTTGGCACGATGACAAATCCAACAGAGCAATATTATCCAAGTACAGCTTCGCAAAAACCTGATTATGATGCTAATTGGCCTGGCGACCCTGATTTTTTATCAGATAAATTTATAAGACTAAGCTACAGGTTTAAATTTGAAGATAATGAATACTCATTAATAGCTCCTTTTACACAGCCTTGTTTTATACCAAAACAATACGGGTATTTTTTAGATGATGATGAAACGCAAGCATACAAAAGTACTATTGTAGATTTTTTTGAAAACAATGTTACTCAAATTCTAGCAAATATTGAGTTTGAAACATTGAGACCGGACATAGATTTAAAAATAAAAAGTGTTGATATTTTATACAAGGAATCTGATCAAGTCCAAATAAAAGTAATAGAAACCATAGATATGCCTAGTGTTATAGAAAACATGCAAGCTAATGGTATTGCCGGTGGTAACAACAAAGTTTTTACATACAAATACATTTCTACATCTCCATATAAAGGACTAGTAGAACAAGAAACTTCTAGGGTTTTTGACAAAGTACCTGTCAGGGCTTTAGCTCAAGAAGTATCTGGTAATAGAGTTATATATGGTAACTATTACACGACTCAATCACCTGTTAAACAGCTAGACTATAACATTATATTTGGAGATAAAACAGCCTTACTAAGTAATAGTCAGATAGAATATCCAAACCACACGTTAAAGCAAAATAGAAATTATCAAGTTGGATTTATTTTAGCTGATAGATTTGGTAGACAGTCAAGCGTTATACTATCTTCTAATGACGAGACAACTGTTTCTGGGGGCGTTAACTACGGTGGGTCAACTATATACGTGCCATATAGACCAAACGGAGGCGCTAATGCGCTTAATTGGCCTGGATATGCTCTTAGAGTTTTAATGAATGAGCCAATACCTAACCTTAACCAAGCTAGCGTAGATAATTACCCTGGTTTGTACAAAGATTATAACGCGGGCGTTGATGCTTTAATAATAGAAGACTCTGGCAGTGGTTTTACCTCAAGCGGCGTGTATAGCACGACTGGTGGGAGTGGAACTGGTTTAACTGTTAGTTTAAGTAACACAGGTGGTACAAGTATAAGAGACGTAGAAATTGTTAATCCTGGAACAAACTATAAAAACGGTGAAATAGTAACTATAGTTGGTGGCAATAACGACGCTGAACTACAAATAACCGTTAATGATCCAAATCCATTAGGCTGGTACACTTATAAAATAGTAGTAAGACAAACAGAGCAAGACTATTATAATTGTTATCTACCTGGTGTACTTAATGGATATCCAGCAAATTACATAAATAGCAAAGGTGATCCTGAAAACGATTTTGAACAAGGGTCTACTGCTAATATTGTATTAATAAATGATAATATAAATAAAATACCAAGAGATTTAGAGGAGGTTGGTCCAGACCAAAAGCAATACAGAAGTGCCGTTAAATTATATGGTAGAGTAGATCCTGTCAACAACCAAAGCTATAACTACAATGAGCAATATTTCCCAACTTTATCAGGTGACTCAGTAGTATCTATATCTACTTTAGCTGACACAAATTACAATGGTAAAACACTTGGTGACATTACGCAATCTAATGCTGATCCCACAAATCCAGTTAGTGTTTCTTCTTATTCATTGAATTATCCTGAGTTGTATTCAAGTAATACAAATCCTCTTATAGCTAGAATAAGCACGACAAATGAAATAGGCAAAGATAATATTGGAGAAGAACTAGACCCAGCCTTAAATACATATGAGTACACGTTGGCTGTTTATGAAACAGATCCGTTTGAGTCACAGCTAGATATATACTGGGAAACAACTTCATCTGGCTTAATATCAGAGTTAAACCAAGCTGTTGTTAACGGTGGATATCCTGGTGCCGTTGCCACAACTGGATATTCTTTTGCTGTTACTGAAGCAACGAATCCTGGCTCTGACGCTTTTGATGGCTCTATTTTTGCCATTGATGCGCTTGCAAATGTAATATACCAAGATGTAACTTTTAGTTTAACATCGGTTAAGAATAAAGTTGATGCTGATGTAACAAATTTATTTAAATTGTTTTCTACTGGCGCAGGAACAATTGGTGATCCATATGGCTTTAATATTAGAACAGCTTCTATAGCTCTTGGGGATTCAGTAGATGCTTACTTCCTTTATGGGCAAGAAGAGGCAATAAGGACGTTTGATTTTAGAATTAGATGTACTGTTGTAAGTGGTGGCTCAACGTATACAACAACGTTAAATATAAACGATCAACAAGTAACAAATGTTAGTCCAGATTTTGTGAATTTATTACCGCCACCAGTTTTTACGCTACCAATACCAAAAACAGATTGCGGTCTAGTAGATGTTACCGTTGACTCAACCGCAACAGATGATTTAGAGTCGCCAATAGAGACTTTTTATGCTGTAAACGGAGCTACGTTTAACGGTGGAGCATATAGAACTGGAATGACATTTGAGCTAAATACCGAGGAAGATAGGTTTTATTTAGTTACTAGACCTAGTGAGCCAGGTATTGTTGATTTGTATGTAAAAAGAGACGCTGATATAACAAACGATTTATTTGTACCAGTAACTGTTAGAGTTATAGATTCTGGTGGATTAACAGAAGATTGTGTTATAAATGTAAAAATAATACAAGAAGCTGTGCCTGAGGTAGAAATATTTGCAGATATGAATTGCCTTGTTGAAGAATCAACAACAAGCGATACAACAGCTGTTAGATATAGAGTTAGATTTAAAAATTTACAAGAAAACACTAGTTACAAAGCTAGGCTTAATCTAGTAAACATAGGGACCTTTCCATTTAGCGGAAATATTAATGGTTACGATACAATAGCTCCTGGTTTAAATCAATATGAATTACCAGCCACTCAATCGGCAACACAATGCGGCGTGCAAAATTTCTCAACAAACTTTGGGCAAACGTTTGAGGATCAATATTTTGACGTGTGGTATGCCATTGGTGCTTATGGTCCTATAGCTTCAAACAATAGTATAAAAATTAATTTATACAAGACAGCTGCGCCTTTTGATGCAATAGCAAGCACAGAAGGATTAATGAATATAAATATTATAGACCCAAATTTCCCAACAACAGCTTGCCCAACAGACGGAACGTGCGAACCATAGTAATATACTATAAAAACAAGTAACTATAAATAATGGCGACTACTTTAGAAATATCTTTTTTTAATTCTTTTTTAATTAAAAAGGTTAGCGACGAAAATGGCGTAGCTGTTTTTCCTAATGGGTACCCGTATAATCTTACGGATCCTCTGCCGGTTGACGGTGGTGGTACGTTAACTTTTCCCGGTGACGCTGAGGTTATAGTAGATACTTACGATATAAATTGGTTTGTAGAAGAATCTAGAATAAGAGGCGGGTACAATAATATACAAACAGACTTAGGTGTTAGAGCTTATTTAGTAGAAGATGATACTCAACAACAGCATAGATCAAATACATTGATATATTCTGGTATATATAATTCTAGAACAGGAGTCAACAATACTAATCAATTTTCTGTTGGTTTAGATATAACAAAGAGTTTAGACCCAGCCAATGGCTCTATACAAAAACTTTTTGCAGAAAACACAAACTTAACAATATTTCAAGAATCAAAAGTTAGCGCTGCGCTTATAGACAAAGACGCTATTTATACGGCAGAAGGATCTCCAATGCAAACAACTTCAAATGTTGTTATTGGACAAGTCCAAGCGTATTTAGGGGAATACGGTATAAGTAGAAACCCAGAGTCATTTGCGTACTATGGATATCAAAAATATTTCTCAGATAGAGATAGAGGAGTTGTTTTAAGACTATCTAGAGACGGTATTACTGAGATATCAAAATATGGCATGGTTGATTATTTTAGAGACAATCTAAAAAGTATTAATAAAGACAATGTTTGGATAATAGAAACAAGTTTAACCACGGCTAGTAATCCTGGAAATGATAGAGAAATTGCTGTAAATGGACCAGATTTAAACACGGCTTTGCTTGGTATGGAGATTATTGTTGATGGACAGTTTAAGGGATATATTGTCGACATTAGTGTTACTAATTCTAATAACGGTATCGTTACCGCTGATAGAAGAGTTAGTATCACCGCCGGACAAGTTGTTACTTTTCAAACAAAAGCGCCTTCAAAGATAGTTGGTGCGTACGATATACATAACAAAAACTACTCAATATCACTACAACAGACACCTCAATATCAAGACACAGTAACTGTTGGTCCACAAAATTACTCAACACTGATATTTGATGAAGCTGTTAATGGGTGGGTTAGTTTTTACAGCTACAAACCAACACAGTATTTCAGTCTTTTGAATGACTTTTATTCTATTCAATACTCGAATATATGGGGTCACTATTCTGAACAAGCAAATGTTTGTAGTTTTTATGGTGTAGAAACAGCTAGTAGCGTTGTATTTTTGTTTAATCAAAATCCTTCCTTGAATAAGGTTTTTCAAACCGTTAACTACGAAGGTGACAATGGATGGTTTGTTGATTATTTTATATCAGATCCAACTGGTTATGATTTCTCTACAAATACTTGGCTATCTTACAACGACACGGCACAAAGTGTTTTAAGCTATGTTGCTGGTGCTTACGTAGATTCTGGCGTTACATATCGATCTGGTTTTGATAGAAAAGAAAACAAATATTACGCAAACCTGATTAACACATCGGTACCTAAACAAGGAGAGGTTGTTTTTGGAAGCCAAGTATCAGGTATAAAAGGAAGATACGCAACTGTTAAACTAAGTGTTGATTCCGCTACAGACCAAGGAGGCGTGAAAGAGCTTTGGTCTGTTGGAACAAAAATAAATAATATTAGATAAATTAATTAAAAACTTTAATATATGCCAATTCCATTAATTATAGGAGCAGGTGCCACGATAATAGGTGGTTTGGTCGGTATGGGAGCTGCCGATCGACAGGCTAGAGAGGCACATCAAGAGAGAGTTAGACAACAAGCTATTATAGATAACTTAGTACGTACTAGAGCTCAAATAATAGATCCATATGAAACAACTGAAAACCTTAGTGATTTAGCTGTTGATTTATCTGGTCAATTGTCAAATCCATATGCTAATCTAGGCGTTGCAACTCAAGCGGCAGAGATACAAATGGAGCAAACAGATCTTGCTTTAGCAAACACGTTAGACACATTAAGAGCGACTGGTAGTAGTGCCGGTGGTGCAACAGCTCTTGCTCAGGCCGCATTGCAAAGTAAAAAAGGTGTTGCAGCAAGCATTGAGCAACAAGAAGCTCAAAATGAAAAGCTTAAAGCACAGGGTGAACAAGACCTACAGAATAAGAAAATGGCTGAACAACAAAGACTTCAGCAAGTGGCAATATCAGAAGGACAAAGAGTTCAAGCAGCCGAAGCAGCTGGCGCACAGTTTATGTTTCAGGCTCAAGAAAACAGAACAAATATGGATCTTAACAGAGCGGCGGGTTTACAACAACAAGCTGCTCAAATGGAAGCAAATGCAAATCAAAACTCAGCAGCTGCGTTAGGTGGTATGTTGTCTGGGCTAGGTCAGTTAGCGGGTGCATTCATCGGACAATCTGGTGCAACCAGTGGCGGAACCGGTGGCGGTGGTGGTAGCCAAAATATGGGTATGCCGGCTGGGTATACTAGTTTTGCTGCTTTAAATAGTTAAAATTAAAACATAAAAAAAATGGGTGCATACGAAAATCCAGCAATGATTACAGATAATTCTGGGCAAATACTGGCTCAAGGCTTAAAAGAAATGGCCGCTGGCATAGCTAAAGGTGTGGAAACACGTGACAAAAAGCTAAATGATCAACTGGAAAGAAGAAGAAAAGAAATAGAAAAAAGAAACACAGCAGCCGCAAACGCAGAAATACAAGCCGGTGAAGCGGCTATGAAGTTTCAAGAAGAAGTAAATGCTTTTAAGATCGAAAACCCTACAAGTCTTACAGAAGAGGGTTTTAAAGTATATAATAAAAAAGCCGAGGGTCTTGGTGATGCATATTATAACGCAGCAAAAGTTTATTATAATCCAAACTCAAATAGCGAGTCTAGAAAAACAGCTCTTGAACAAATGAACGACACTAAAAAACAAGTGACCGTTTTGCAGGGCCAAATTTCAAATACTCAATTATCTACTAAAATTGCCACAGAGTATGTTAATGATGGTAAAAAAACAATATATCTACCAACAAATAATTTAACAATTGAGCAGTCTGGCTTGATGGTTAAAGCTATGGCAACAGAAGTAAACTCTGGTTATTTAGATAATAGCACAAAATTTGAGGCTAAATATGATGATAATAATAACTTGGTTTATACTTTTAAAAACATAGACAGCGGTGATGTTTTATTTTCCGAAACATTAAACTCCAACTCAGAAAACTCTGTAGATAGATATGCGGTGAAAGGTTATGATGGTAAAAAAACAATACAAGAATATCAAAAAGAACAAGGTATAGTTGGTGATAACCAACAATTTACAGAGCAATTTAAAGGCAGAACAAAAGTAGAAATAAAAGACGACGTACAAGTTGTGTCAACTACTTATGACGCAACAAAGTTAGACAATAGAAATAAATTGTTATATGATCAAATATACACAGAATTAACAACTACTGATGCTAAATCTCCAGAGGTAGCTGCTCGTAGGTTAAAAGGTTTTCTGCTTCAAAATGGTCTAACAGAAGATGATATTCAGGATTTTATGGGGGACAAAGTTAGTCCAGGTGTTATAACACAAGAAGAAATACAAAGCACCATAAAACAATACGTGCTAAATTCAGCAACTCCTGGTTATAGAGTCGACAATAACGGCAACTACTACACAACAAAAGAAACCGTTTACAAGCAGGGTCAAGAAGGTGGAAAACTTACTAAAGATGAAAAAGCATTACAGGCTTTACAGCAGGGTTGGGGTAAATTTGACGTTTACTCGTTTGGTAATGGCAGATTTGAATTAGAAAAAGTCGCTGCCACAAACGGTGAGAGTGCGCATTATGTTTTATACCAATATTCTATGAAAGATGGTATGAGAACAGCTGATAGAGTTGGTGGTGGAACAAAGTATTACATTAGTGATACAGATAATAGCAAGGCTATTTATCAAGCAGCCACGGCGCTTGGGTTTAGCGTTTTACCAACATTTTAATAAAATTTAAACAACATAATAAAAAAATTATGCCAAAAAAATATATGTACAACGGCGTTGAGGTTACTGAGGAACAAATCCAACAAGCAGCCGATGCATCATCAATGTCTATCGAAGATTATATTAGTAAAGCAGATGTAAGTGTTTCGGGTGAAAACGAACAAGAGGCTTTTCAAAACGACCCTGTAAAGGAGACTGCGTCTGCGGGGTCAAAAAACCAAGCAGTCAATACGGATTTAGTTTCGGAAGCTACTTCGTTGGAATTACCAGATCCTGATCCAATAAAATATATTACAGTTAATGGCCAAGATGTCTATGAAGACGAGTATTTAGAAAAATACGCTGGTAAAGAAAACTACCCATTAACGTTTAAAGATTATGCAAAAAAATTAAATTCAGAAATACTAACAGTTGATCCTGTTGAAATATCTACAAAAAGAAAACAAATAAGTATTTCTAAAGAAAAATTAAAAAACCCAAAGCAATTAAAAAAAGATTTAATTGACCAAGGTTTTGGTGTTGATAATTATGGTGGTAAAACAAGCTCTGCTGGGGTTGGTGCGCCTGGTGTATACGAAGCCTACACAACAAGAATTACGGCATCAAATGGAAATGAATTTGTATTTGATGAAAACACAACAGAAGAACAACTAGACATTGATCTTAATTTATTTTTAAATGAAAACAAGCCAATAAGTGGTTCTAAACCATTTATAAAAAAACACGGTTATACAAACTCTGAGTTTGAAGAAGGACAAATAAACGGTCAAATTCAAAAACCTGATTATCAAACACTTGATGCTATTTCTAATGGTGTTGATAAGGTTTTAGGTATTGTGTCTGGAAAAAAAGACATAAGCATAAGTGATATTAACTTGTCATATAATGATTTTTATACTTTTTCTGAAGATCCTAATATTAACCAAGACGCTTTTAGAACAGCCACAATAGATACTACTGTTAAATATTTGGAAAAAAATGGTTATATAGATCCAAACACTACAGACATTGATTATGTCAGAAGCATCGTAAAAGAAGTTGTAAACAAAAACAACTATTTTGAAGTACAAAGAAACAACATAAGAATACAAGATCAAGCAAATCAGCAATATGAATTAGGCAATATACAACTTGATGAAGCTGACTCGCAAAGCTTTAAAGAAAATATTGTTTCAAGTGAAGAAAATGTAGATTTACAAGAAAGATACAAAAAAGGGCAAGACATAGATAGAATAAACAAAGACTTAGATGGTCTATATACTTCTCTAGAAACAACCACAGATGTAAGTGCACAAAAAAATATACAACAAAGAATAACGTTGTTAGAAAATCAAAGACAAGCAGCTTTTGATAATTTAAAAAATATTCCAATTGGTAGAAATGATATGTCTATATTTAAAAAAGACATGTATAGCACTTTTACTGACGTAGATGGAAATCTACAAGAAATAAAACTAACAGCAGAGCAAATAGAGCAACTAATATTCGACGCCAAAAAAACCACTAAAGATAACGCCGAGTCTCAAGCTAATACTTACGGTTTAACAATGAGAGAGGCTTTAAAAAGGTCTTACGATGACGTTATCAAAGAATACATGTACTTAGATGGTTGGTCTAAAGAAACAAAAGTTTCTATAAAATATAGAGGACAGTCAGAGCGAGAAGTAAATCAATATTTAAAGAACTTTTTAGGTGTTAATGAGGTTCCACAAAACATAAGTGTAAACGATTTTATTGCATTTGAAAACTACTTAAATCAAGAACTAGGTGGTCGACAAAATTTAATTAAAGCAGAAGGACCAGACGCTGATTTATATAGAAAACACAGACAAAGTTTAGATGTAAAAAGAACAGCTTTAGACAACTTGTACTTATATAACATAGACCCAAAAGACATAGAGACAAATGCTGTTAGTATGTTTTTTGAGTCTGCACTTGTTGCCACTGTTGGAGAAGAAGTAGCCACTGATGTCAAACTAAGTTATAACTCTGGTAGATCTAGGTTAGACAATATGCAACAGTACTTTAATCAGTACTCAGAAGTATATAAAGATCAAATAGCGTCTGGTGCTATGCCAGAAATAAAACTTGATAAAGAACAAAAAGAGGCTTTTGAAAGAGATTGGTTAGATGAAGCATTTGAGGCTACTGGCGGCATGGTTCCTATGTTAGCCGAGTTTGCTCTTTTAAATTATGCGACTGGAGGAGCTTTAATGTTAACTGGTGGCGCTAGACTATTGAGCTCTCTTAAGAAATCTAAAAATATATGGGACAGGGCTAGATATGCTAGTATAGAAACCATTATGGAGGAATTAAAATTCCAAGCTATAGAAGAGCAAGATGTTTCTTTCCAAGGTGCTGGTTTTTACGGTATTAATCAATTATTTAAACTTGCGCCAGGTTTGAAAGGTAAGAAAAGCTTTTTTAATGCTGGTATAAGAAACACTTTTGGTGCTGGTATTTCTGGTGCTACGGCTTCTAACGTTTCTGGTTTAATTGGTGAGTATAAAAAAAGCTTATTTAACGATGCTAACTTTAATAAATACTTAGAGGATAATTTCACCGGAGAAGACGTCGATCTTTTAAGAAAATGGAGTGTAGAGGCCGCAAGCTTTGCTGCTTTTGGTTTACCATCACTGAAAAAAGAAAACCTTAGTTGGAAAACTTATCAAAAAAACACACTTGAGTTAAGCGCTAGTGCTAATCAAATTGACATGTTACTTCAAGGTCTAAAGAAAGATCCTAAGAAAAACGCCGAAGCGATAGCCTCAACAGAAGCTCTTTTGTCAGACTATAGAAGATTAGAGGCGGCAAGAACTAACAATTATAGATTTGAAAAAGAGAATCCAAACTTAGAAGCCAATACAACTGAGTATGTAAATAATTCTTTGAGTAAAATAAGCGGAAAACCAGGCGAGGCTGTTATTGTTAAGTTTGTTGAAAAACAAAGTGAAATGGTTGGGTCTAATGACGTTTCTGACAAAGCTTTTTTTAATACCGCTCAAAACACAATGTACTTTGTAAAGAGTAAGTTTAATTCTAATGTAATGATGCACGAAACCGTGCATGCTGGTATTAAAAAACATTTAGACTTAAATCCTGGAGAACAGGCTATATTTAATAAAAACATTTTAAACGCATTAGAAAAAAGCCTAGGCGTAAAGGGGGAACAACTCAAAGAAGCTATAAAAAAAGAGTATGGCCTAGATATGCGCTTTAACATTAACAAAGAAAAACTAGGTGAGGAGTTTACTGCTTTTGTATTTGAATTTTTAAACACAAAAACTTTTGCAGAAACATTTGGACAAAATGAAGCCAACCAGTCTTTCTTTGGTTACATTAAGTCAGAAGTTCAATCACTCGCTGAGAGATCTGGTATTAATAAAAACATTGACGCTGAAAACGTGTTAAGTGTAATGCAGAGAATTAGCGATAGATCTGTTTCCGGTAGAAATATTAGCACACAAATAGCTAGACTAATAGAATCTATGACAACTGGTGAAAAACTTGTTAGCCTAGACAAGCAAGCCGGAAAGTCATCAAAAGATTTAACGGAAGAAGCTACTGCAGCCATGGAAGAGGCTTCTAGATTATTTGAAGAAGGGAAAATTGATGAAGCAGCTTACGAGATTGCTTTGGATCAATATATGGTTTCTATTAAAGAAATACAAAATCCAACAGTAAAAAAACAACCAAAAACAGCAGGTGAAAAGCAAGGTAAAAAAGAATACAACAACGAAGCTAATATTGATATAATAAATAATCCAGAGTCTAATAGAGTACAAACAGCTAATGCTTGGAAAGAGTTATCTGAGTCTTTTGATAACTTAGCTTTAAAAGCAATTAAATACGATACTAGAAAAGGTGACTTTGAAAGAGAAGAAGTTCTTTCAGAGTTAAGAAAATACCTACCAGGTTTAGTTGAAAGATATGATCCTGCTAGCGGTGCTTTTTCAACGTATGTAACAAAGAGTATGTCTTTTAAGGCTCAAGAGATTTATGAAAAACAAAGAAAAACCGGTGAGTATAGTTTAAGCACTGAAAGAGGAGAGGTTGGGTATGTTAATGAGCTGGTTGCTGAAACACCTGGTTATACAGAGTCTGTAAGTAAATCTAAAGGCGTTGTACCTGTTTCTTTAATATCAAACCCAGCTACTGTTAAGGCTATAGAGTCAAGAGTCACAGAGCGACTTGCTGAAATGGACTTAAGTAAGGAAAGCTTAGGCTCTTTACCTGGGCTGGCTACTGAGCTAATTGCTGAGCATATTGGAATTCCAGTTGAAAAAATACTAGATCCAGCAAAAAATTTAACTCAAGAAAACAGATATGAAGTAACGACTGGTGATGGAAAGAGAGTTAGACTAGAAAATGGCGAGCCAAAATTATTTACTGAAAAACAATACGAGGCTTTCTTGAAATACAATCCCGACGCAAAAATAGGCGCCGTAAAACTTTCTGAAGCAGAGATGATCAGAATGGCTTTATCACAAATGGGTGATAAGATACTAAAGCTGTTCCCTGACTTGAACATAGCTGGTCAGTTAAAAAGTGGGAAACCTGTTGGAGAAGGAGAAATTCCTGTTAGCGGTAGATCTATAGATATACCTAAGTCTGTATTAGGAGCTTTTTATTCTGAGCTTATAAACCCAGAAACGGGCAAGCCGTTTAGAGGTAAAAACCCAAAAAGCCAAACTATTGTTAAGGGTCTTGAAAACATAAGTTACCAAGAATTCCTAGGAATTATAAACAAACTTAGAGGACAAAAGTTTGAAAGACCAGAAGGTTTAACAGATAAAGAATGGTTAAAGGTTCAAAGAGACAACGGTCAACTATTAAAGGGGTTGGTTACTTGGTATGATAAAATGGTAACCAATGAAATAGCTAGAAGAGATGAAACTCTAGCCGCGTCAACAAGAGCAAATTTAGAAGCTGGTAAGCCAAAAGGAATGGCGTCTAAAGACATTAAACTAGATGATAAGTCAAAGGTAGTTTTGAGAGAAGTTGTAGAAAAAACAAAACTCGCTTTCAGTGATGATGTTATTGGCTCGTTGTTTGATTTAGAAATAGAAAAAATAGTTAATAGTGACTTAAACGCGGAGCAAGCTATTGATCAATTATTGTCATTTGGAAATAATAATATTCCATCTGGAAAATTTAAAGCGTGGACACAGTCAATAGAGCCATTAATTGTTGACATGTTTAGTGGTAAAATTACAGCACCTAAAGCACTTCAGTATATTTCTAAATTTAGAGAAATACATAGATATGAAGAGCAAACCGCTGGTTACAAGCAGAGTAAAGTAGATTTAAGTGATAGATTACAACTCACGAGCAACGACCCACAAGCCCAACAATTGTTAATTAATGAGTGGTTAAGAAATGTAAGTAGAGGTGGTAGAAACCTTGGTGTAGATGGTACTACAAACCAATCTATATACACAAACGTCATAAAGCCACTACAAAAGCTTTACCCTAAATTAAGAGGTAAATATAAAGTAATAAGCAATAAAAAAAGAGGTAAAAAAAGAAGAACTTATATTGTTAACGACGGTGTAACACAAAGAACTTATAATAATATAAACTATATAAAATCTAACTTTGCTGGGCTAAAAGATGCAACAGCTGCAGAAGCTTTAGAGGCTAAAAATTATATTTGGAGAGAAATAGACACAAAGCTAAAGCAAGGTGATTCTTTTGGAGCCACGTCTTTATTATCAACATGGTTGATTGACCAAAGAGGTCCAATGAGAAAACTAGCACAGCTAGGTTTTATGGAAAAAAATATAGAAGGAAAATCTATATTAGAACACGAGATACCAGTTATTAATATTTACTCTTCTATTTTAGAATATGTAAATAATCCAACTAAAGCAAATAAAGACGCGGCTAACGCTCTTATAGATGCTTCTAGAGTGCACCTTATATCTGAGGGATTGGATAAATTACTTCCAAAACTCGGTGAAAATAGATATGAAACACCGGAGTTTAAGGCAGAGCTTGATAGATTAAGGCTAGAGGGTAAAATATATGACACTCAAGAAACTGCTCAAGGAAATGCTTCTAAAGATATATCTTTAACAAAGCAGGCCAGTGATTTATTAGATACTTTTGGCAGGTTACCAATAGATTTATCAGCACAGCAAGCTAAAGCAATCGGCAAAGAAGTTGATTCTGGAGTGCCAAACTGGATAAAACTTAAAATAGACCCAGAAGCTCAAGACTTTTTAGGTTTAATGCAATCTATGGTTCCACGTGGAAAAGAAGGAGAAGCTGTTCAAGCTCAACATAAAAAACTATTTACGGATCCTTATAATAGAGCTTATAATCAATTAGACGCTGACAACGTATATATTAGTTCCAACTTCAAATCACTTAAAAAAGCCACTGGGATCAGTAACAAGAGATTAGAAGAAAAAATAGGTGATACCTACTTTACTAATTCTGATGCTGTTAGAGTTTTTATATGGACAAAACAAGACAGAGAAATACCTGGTATATCTACTAGAGAACGTGAAAACCTAATGGAACATGTTAGATCAAATAAAGATCTACTCACATTAGCCATTAGAACGTCAATGTTGAATAAAGGTTTTGGAATCGCAGAACCTGTAGAGAACTGGATAACAGGCAGTATACAAGGTGATTTAATGAGATCTATTGAAAAATTAAACAGACCAGCATACTTAAGAGAGTGGCAGGCAAATGTTGATGCTTATTTTACAGAAGGAAATCTAAATAAAATGGAAGCCCAGTTTGGAAGTAGATGGAGAAAATCCATGGAAAATTCTTTAGAAAGACAAAGAACTGGAAAAAATAGATACTACAGTACAGATAGTCAAGTTGGTAAGTTTGCTGATCAATTAAGTGGAGCTGTATTAAACACGTTAAACTTAAACAATAAATCAGCTTTACTTCAGTTAACATCTGCGAGTAACTTTATAGATTGGAAAGATAATAATCCAATTGCAGCTGCCAAATCATTTGCTAATCAGCCACAGTATTGGAGTGACTTTGGTGAGTTGATGATGTCTGATTTTTTAAAGGAAAGAAGATCTGGTTTGAAAATAGATATAAATGACGCTGATATTGCTGACTTATCTAAAAAAGGAGGATTTACAGGTATTGTTGCTAAGTTTTTAAAACTAGGTTTAGCGCCAACTGTTATAGCTGATAACATTGCTATCGCTGGAGGTGGTGCCACATTTTATAGAAATAAAATAAATAAATATTTAAAAGACGGTTTAACAGAGGGAGAGGCAAAGAAAAAAGCTTTTCAAGAGTTTAGAGAAAAAGCAGAAACATCTCAACAATCAAACAGACCAGATAAAATAAGTATGCAACAGTCTGGACCGTTGGGTAGAATTGTTTTAGCCTACACCAATACACCGCAACAATACTTAAGGCTAACAAATAAAGCTCTAAACGATATAAAAAATAACAGGGGTAATTATAGAGAAAACGTAGCAAAAATAGCGTACTATCAATTTATGCAAAATCTATTATTTACATCGTTGCAACAAGGTGTTAAAAGTGCTTTATTCGATGAAGAAGAAGTTCAAGTGCCGGAGATTTCTACAGAAGAAGAGTACAGGGATTACATTGACTCTTTGCATCCTTCCGAAAGAAGGCAAGCAATGGAAGACCGAGAAAAAGAGATTAAAGAACGAGACGCTTTAGAAAAAGAAAATAAAAAGAAGACAAGTGGGTATGTAAATACTATAAACGGCATGTTAGACACTGGTCTAAAAGGAATGGGATTAACTGGTCAAGTTATATCTACTTTTAAAAACGCAGGTTTTAGAGCTTATTTGGAAGGTAAAAAAGATAATCCAGATTGGGCCGGACAAATACCTAAAGATTTGCTAGCTATATCTCCAGGATTATCTACGAAGTATGGTCAAATGCAAAGAGGTTTAAGAAATATACAGTATAATAGAGAAGAAATAGCAGGCAGGGGGCTTGGTGATATTGAAAACCCAATATACTCTGGCATTGCAGATATTGGGGCCGCTTTGACAAACGTACCAATAAACCGACTTTTGACAAAAGCTAATAACGTTAATAATTTCTTCAATGAAGAATTAACGAAATCACAAAGAATCTTGTCTTTAGCTGGTTGGTCTGAGTATGCTTTAGGTATAGAAAAAGAAAAGTGGTCAGCTATTTCACCAGAAGCCCAAATAAAACTTTTAGAATGGAAAGAAGAGCAATTAAAAGCATTACACCCATACCAAAGAACCTTGTATTATAATTGGTTAAAAGAATATAAAAAAAGACAAAAACAAAAAAACAATTAAAATGGCAGAAATTTCAAAAGA
>JAAHTH010001984.1_pt1 | contig 16556 bp, 10 predicted proteins | sample 6116091 | NCBI WGS metagenome assembly JAAHTH01 (sample SAMN13939990, study PRJNA603662) | sponge metagenome | isolation source: marine sponge | host: Mycale hentscheli | place: New Zealand | collected 2006 | reverse complement strand
TTTAGCTAGACTTTGTAAATTTTTTTCAGAAGTTTGTACAGTTGTTTTACCATCTTTTACTAACTCTTTGTAAGCTTCTTGAGCTTGTTTTACTTTTGCTTTTCCCTCAGGCGTTTGCTCTACACCAGTAAAAAAGTAATCAGCTACATCTGCGCCGTTTTTAAGATCTGTTATTACATCCGCGCTTACTTCTTTAAACTTAATATCTTTAATCAAGTTATTTAAAGCTCCTTCGTTTTGTAGTTCTAAAAATTCATTTATAAATTCTTTTTCTATTTCAACACTTCTTTCACCTTTTGTTACTAATTCATTATAACCAGGTCTTAATTTCATTTCTTGTTCGACTCTGTTAAACACTCCAAGCTCTTTAAGACGTTCTTTAAATTGATCTATATATTCTATATCTTGTCTAATAATAGTCTCTCTAGCGGCATCTATGTCACCCTCTACACCTGCTAAATCTCTAGCTCTTTTCTCTACTGACTCAGCTGAAAATTTATTTTCAAAAACAGGGTGAAATATTTCATGTTTAAGAGTTGATCCTTGAAAACCTTTTATAACATAATCTTTACCACCAGAAGAATATCTATATTCACCTTTATTAGGTGCCATAGCATCTTTGTTTATTACAAAAGTAGGCTTGCCATCTATAGTAGTTTGAAAACCAAAACCAGCAGAATTGTTTTCTTTGCCGCCTAAACTAGACTTTAACTTAACATATTCTTCGTTGTTTAATTCTTTTATTTCAGAACCTTCTGCTATAACTTGATCTGCATAGTCTCTAGTTTCTTTTATTCTAACTTCCGTATCTCCTTTCGCTATATCTATTAAATTCTCTTGCTTAGCTGTTTCTAGTTCTATTGCAGATTCTACTTCTGCTAGTTGAGTATTATAAGCTGCGTTACTTATAGTACCTTCTTTTAACATGGTATTTAGGTTATCTTTAGCATTTTTAGCAGTCATTTCTGCTATACCGCTTTCTACATAGCTTTTAAAATTTTCACTCTTAACATCTTTAAAGTAATTTTGCGCTTCATTGTAAGAAGTTTGAGAAAATTTATATAGATTTGTAGCTGTCTCACTGTTTAATCCTATACTTTTTAATTCTAGTATTGGAGAAGCTCCACCATTAGCAATACCAGCTTCTACTAAGTTAGTAATATCAGTAACGTTTATTTTGTTACCTTTGTTTATAGAATTTATAGTTCTTTGTAGGTTTTTGTAAGTTGTATTCCAGTTTTCTATATTCTCAGCTTTACTAGCCTCAATATCTAACTGTCTTTTAATACCTAGTCTTTTTCCTTGAGCTTTTACATTTGCTAATTGCTGTCTAGCTTCAGCAGGCGATAATTCAGGATTAGAGGCTATTTCATTTGATAAGTTATCTACAGCTTTGTTAATTTCAGATCTACTCCAACTACCTGTTTTTTTAGTTTTTAAACCTAAATCTAAAGCTAATTTATTCCAAGACGGCATGTCAGTTTTAAGCTTTAACATATCATACTGAAAATTATCTACGGCTTTTTTCATTAACTGAGTAGGGTGTGCAGCAGACATAAACAATAAAGCTCCATAGGTTTCTATAAAGCTATCTACATCTGTAATATGATGCCACAACTCATCCATACTCTGTTCTCCTTTAGCAACATCTAATAGTCCACTCGTAAATTCTCCACTTTTTATAGCTGTAGTACTAATTAAAGGTGTAGAACCAAACTTTATAGCGCCTCCTATAGTAGAACCACCTGGCATTTTATTAACAAAGTCAACTACATTACCAAAAGCTTGATTTTCAGTGGCGTATCTAGCTATACCTTTAGGAATTACTTTACCTAGCCAATTGATACCTAAATGACCCAACTGAGATCCTACTGCAAAAGGTATAACTGGCATTTTTTCTGAGCCAAAAACGTTACTACCTATAGTATTACTACCAACTAAACCGTAAGACTCTTGTAAAACTCCTGCAGAAAATTTACCAAACTGTGTAGCGGCTCTTGGAGTTAATCCAAATCGAGTCATATTTACAGCTATTAAATCTCCAATACCAGTAGTTATTTTAGCTACATTTCCTGAACCTCCTGATATAAGAAAAGTTCCAGCTATTTCCATACTCATTTTTGTAAAACCTGGTAAAGTAGATAGCATTCTTTCATAGTTTATAGCATCATACTCTATACTACCTTGATCGTTTCTTTTTATATTTCCTTCACTATCTAACTTAGGTTGTTTTACATATATTTCTCCTGGTAAACCTAATCTAGCAATTTCTTCTTTTTTAGCTTCAAAACCAAGTTCGTCTTGCATTTCATATAAAAGAGTGTTTTGCATTTCATTAATACCTAAAGTCATTTCACCAAAACCAATCGCTTTTTCAGTCTCTTCACCTAATATGTCTCCGGTACTTTCCCTATCTAGCTTAGTTAAATCTACATTTAGACCAACAGCTAACTGTATAGTTTGAAGTTTTCTTAATGCTTTATTGTAATCTGAAACCAACTGATTGTCACCTTGTGGTAAGTAGCTAAGGCCTTTAGGCACAACACCTGTTTTACTCATAAACTTTAAGTCGTTAAAATCATTACGTAAAGTTTTCTCATCTTCAGGCATTAAAGAAGGAAACAAATCACCTAATAATTCATTACCTTTTTGCACAAGCAAAGCGTCGTCGTATATGCTATCTTCACCTTTACTAACTAGAGTAGTAGCTAAAGAAGCTAATTCATCTTCAGCAGTTTTAAATATCTTAAGCAAAGACTGAGTACCCATGTTACTATACTCTTCTACTTCTTCTATTTGTTTAGTTACTATTTCTTCTACCTGCTTTGTAGTAACTCTACTTTTATCTACAAAATTACCTTTACTATCTACTAATGCTTCTATATTATTAGAATTAAACTTTTCTTTTAATATTTCATTTTTACCTTTGCTATCAGCTTTTAAATATTTATTATATAAATCAGATCCTAAATAACTTTTTGCTCTATCATCAGATGTAGCCACCATGTTATTCAATAACCAGTTATTTACTTTACTTGGGATTTCTTCTTCTGATATTTCACTATTGTCTTTTGAAATAATATCAGAAACATAATTAAAACGTTTGTTGTTATTTAGCTTTGCATTAGCTTTTTCAAAAGTATTATATATATTACTTTTTTTAAGAGCTTCTCTAGTTTTATCTGAAATGCTTTCACTAAAAAAACTATCATTATCATAAGAGGATATATTTGCACTTGGGTCTTTAAATATATCTTTATTTGAGACATCAGGTAAGCCTTTTATACCTACACTTTGAAAGTCTATTATGTCTTGTATAGTGTAATCATCATTTATTAAAGCAGACTGTATATTTGGTTGAGTAATAAGTTCTTCAGCTTTAGCTTGATTTTCTGCTGCTTTTATTTGATCTGGAGACTGTAACCAATTGTCGAATTGCCCTGAAGTATAAGCCTCATTAAAGTTATCTATAGCAACATCTTCTTCATCATAAAATACATTATCTTTAGCTATGTTACCTTGAAGCGTGAGTGTTTTGGCATCTGCTTCGTACAACTCTTTACTAACTGGCTGTTTTTTTAATAAAGACTCTGCTTTAGTAGGTTCTTGTATTGGATCAATAATACCTGCAGCGTCAAAAGCCCAGTCAGGAACATTGCTTTTAGGTTTATCAACAGTTGACTCTTTAGGTTCAGGCTTTTTGTCTTCTACTTCAACTTCACCGCCTTCAACAGTTACGCTATTAACTGGATCAGCTATATATGATTTTACATCTTTATATCCTTTAGCTTGTCTAACTTCTTCTAGCATCTCTAGAGTAACTTCTACTACTGTTCCGTCTTCTTGTGTAAAAAAGTAAGTTTCGTCCATATTACATCATTGGATTGTATGGTAAATAATCTGAAGATTCTTTTCTTAGTTTTGTGTTGTTAGCATTTTCGTATAAGCTAAATTCAACACCAATAGTTCTAAATAAGTTTTTCTTACTTTCAGGTGTTAGTTTACCATCTTTAAATTTAATTTTATTTTCATCTGCTATCATATCATAACCACCTTTAAATTCACCAGTTTCATCTATGTTAATAACAAATATTCCATTAGTATTTTTCTTTAAATCTTCAGGAACAGGTTTATTTACACTTTTAAACTTGTTTACAAGAGTAGTGTAATCCATTATACTTTGTTTATCACCAATGCTTACATTGTAGTTTTCAGCTACTAGATCTTTATTGTTTCTATAAAAATCTATTAAATTTGCTTCATTACTAAATGCGCCTGTATCATAAGCTTTTTTCAAAGCATCTTCAGCTGGTTGGTAATAATCATTAAAATTATCAGCAAAACTTTGTTTATAAGAATCTGTATAGCTAGTAGTTTTATTACCCTTAGCATCTAACTTGTATTTATTAGTTATCTCTTGTTCAGATAAAGTAGTTTCAACTGGTTGGCCAAAGAAATCATTAGCTAATTCAGCTATACCTTCAGCAGCAGCTTCTCTAAATTTGTTTTGTATATCTATATATTCAGTTTCACTTATTATTTTATCACCATCCTTATCAGCGGCCGCTATAGCAGCTGGATTTGATTTTAAATTTTCTATAGCTTGCTTAACAGATGCTGGATCATTTACATCACCTTGTGTAAAAGTACTCCACGGTTGATCAAACTCTTTACCTTTAATCTTACCTAGTCCATTTAACTGAGTCCATGTTTTTGACATATTAGACTTATAAGTACTTTGAATGAGCATATCTTTATGGTTGTTCATTAATTTACTTTTGTAATCAACAACTCCAGATACTACTGTTTTTGTTTCTGAATTATTTTTAGGATTAAATACAGTTTTTGTAGATTTAACTGGGACTAAATCTTTAAAGTCTTTTAATTCACTTTGCAATTCAGCTCTATATTTTTCACCTGTAATATTTTGATCTTCACTTATAACATAGCTAGCTAAGTTGTTACCTTTTGCAGTAAAAGTTTCATTAGCAGCAAATATATCTTTGCTTATAGAATTACCGTCATTGTCAGTGTAACTAAACTCTACGTGACCGGTCTTGGTATTCGTCTCAACATTAAAGTCTTTAATAAATCCAGCACTTAAATCAGAGTCAAATTTTATTATATCAGGATTATTCAAAGCTTCGTCTGATAACCTACCTGTCATAGCGTTAGTATTCATGGCTTTTCTATGAGTTTCAAATATTTTTTGACTTTGAGAAGCGTTTACACTGTACGTAGCTACAGCTTTTAAATTAGACAAACTCATTTGTCTATATTTCTGATAAGCTTCTACATCTTCAGCAGTTGCGCCTGGCTTAGATGCTGCAGCTTTTAAATCACCTATTTTAGTAGCTTCTTGTCTTACATAAGCATTTAAAGCGGCTTTAGTATCAGCCGGGGCTGAAGCTATCTGTTCGGAATACCTGTCCATTAAAGCATCTGAAGTTTGCATACCTATAGCTATAGCTTTTTGTGATTGCTCTTTTTTTAAAGCAGCTGCTTTTTGCATTCTACTTATAGTATTTAAACTACTTTGAGTAGCTTGTTGAACTGATCCTACAGCTTGCTGTGTAAATTGTTGTTGTGGATTTAACTTCACCTGTCTTTGACTCATATTTTTGTTTTTATTTATGGTGTTATTCCATACATTGGATTACTAGGATCAAAATTTGCTAATCCAAGATCATCATAATCGCTGCCTGTAGAAGGCATACCTGTTAAAGGATTTGTAGCTGGGCTATTAGAGGGGGCTACCCCGCTTGAAAACCCCCTGGGCTTCCTGCTACACTAGATAAAACACTAGTAGCGCCTGTTACACCAGCCATTAAAGCTGCATCACCTGCGTCTTCTATTCCCATTTGTCTTGATCTTAAGAAATCAGATTCACCGTAGGCTCTATCTATTTGCGCTTGAACTCTAGCATCTTCACCTGCAGCAGCTCTTTCTTCAGCAGCTATAGCTTGTGATTCTAAGTTCATTAATTGTTGATTAGCTTGTACGGCTCCTTGAGCTTTTAATTTTTCATTTTGAGCTTCTTGTTGCTCTATGCTAGCTGCAATACCTTTTTTAGATTGAGCAGCTGCCATAGCTAAAGCAGTAGCACCACCAGCTCCCATCCCGGTAGCTTGAACAGTATCTAATGTATTTGCTAGAGCTTGATCAGTTTGAGCAGCCTGCATTTCAGCTGCTTGAGTAGCTACACCTAGATTTTCGTATGGATTTTTAACCATAGACTTCATGTCTCTAATTTTACCTGAAGCATCGTAAACATCTTCTCTATTATCTAATAAGTCATTTACAACGCCTTGTGCTGCTAGAATATCATCTTGCATGGCAGCTGCTTTATTGTCATTAATGACTTTAGTTATTCCTCCTATTACTAGTGGTGCAGCTACTGCTGCTACTATTGCGAAACTCATATTTTATTATTTATATAATTATTAAAATCTTCTTTAGTTATAGAAACTATTTCTTTTTCTAATTCTTCTATGTTTTTAGTATTGCTAGGGTTTTTATGAATATTCACAAATATTGAATTTTCATTAGCGTATATAGCTCTTTGTGTTCCCGCATCTGAAACAACATAGCAAGGCGCTTGATAATCTTGTACTTCTTTATTATCAGATATTGTTAAATGACCGGTTAATAAAAACCAAACGTGTTTATGGTTGTGTATAGCCCCTATAACCATTGTTCCTTTTTTCATTTCCATTTGCCTTATGTAAAGTTGATCAGCAAATGAATGTTTTAAAGGTACAATATCATGATGTATTATGTCTGTGCCATCTCCAACTATTTTTTCAGAGTTTTTTATTAATTCTTTTGTTATTTTATTTATCTCCATTTAATTTAAGATGATCTTACAAACTTACTACCTACACTCCATAACTCTTTTAAACCACCGACATCCGTGTAATTATCTGTTGATATTTTTACTGTAGCAAAATAACCTTTTATACCGCTTATTGAAGATCCAAATATAATTTCATCTGGTCTAGCGGCGCTATTGTTTATTAAATTAGCTACATATAGATTTTCTTTTCTATCAAAACCAGCTCTTTTAGTTTGACCAGTTATAGTATCTGTATATTCACCTTGGTAATAACTATACACAATTGGAGTAGTGTCTTGGTATTCGTTGTTTTGTACAAAAGTAGGTATAGGTGATGCTGGTAAGTCTTCATCTACTCTTTGTATATCAGATTTAAAAAAGTCTATTTGATAACCATTATCTCCTTCATAGTTAACTGTTTGAAAAACTTTCTTTATAGAAGGGTTGTTATTTATAACAAACTCAATACTAGAAGGACTCTGCACATCATAAAACTTACCTCTACTATTATTATTAATCACATCATTATAGTAATGTTTCCATAATTTAGCATCTTTAATAGTGTAAAAGTTACCTTTAGAACTAAATATATCATTAGGTCTATAGGTATAAAAGCTATTCCATCCTTTAACTGACTCATCAAAAGATAAAGTATTACTGTTTCCACTGGAAACTGTAAAATCTTCTACTGTGCTAGGTTCTAATAAAGCCTTATTATAAGATATAGTATATTGTCTATTGTGATTGTCCCAACCACCTATTACCTTGTCTTTTACAGGTTTTGTAAAAATAATAGTAGACGAAGAACCTAAAGTTACAGCTTGAGTTACTGTTACTGTTTGATTAAAAGTATCTATAAATGCAACATAACTATCAGTAGAAAGGCCATCAACAGTAATTTTCATACCTATTTCAACGTTGGTAACTTTAGAACCTACATTAAAAACTGTTACAGATCCAGCTCCTGTAGACGTAACTAAAGAAAAAGTATAAAATTGAGGAGTGTCTAAAATTCTGGCTGAAAAATCTCTAAAATAATCCTCCATACCTGCATCAGATATTTCTGTTAATCCATCCATAGACAATCGCATTACTTTACCTCTATATACATCTGCAAAATATTTTCTAAATCCAAAACTAGCAAAAGATTCTGGATTTTTGCTTATGCCAAACATACCATTAAAAGGAACTACTTGGCCTATAACTAAATTAGTAGATGTTAAATTTGCTGAACCAGCAGCTGTGTACAAAGCATCTTTATCTACTAGAGCTTTACTTGCTTTATTCTCTTGAAGTATAGTTAAATCATTGTCTGACTGATAAAGCTTTTGAATAGAACCAAAAGAAGGGTCTACTGCTTTTGTTATGTTTTCACCTACAGAAAATACATTTGTTTGATTAAAGCCAGTTACAGAATTATATATACCTGAAAATATTAAAGCATTAAAACGATGTTGTTGATTTATTATTTCTTCATCTAAATAAGCTCTAGGTCCAAAGCTAACTGTAGTATTATTGTAACCTCCTCTTATTCTAGCTTCTTCTACGTACCAGTTTCTATTAAAAATTTGAGCATCAATAGTTGTAGCATTAAGTGGATATGTAGGATAACTTGGAGGATTGTAAAAAATACCAGGCCATGTAGGCGTGTAATCCCCAGTTAAACTACTTCCTTTTATATATCCTACTTTTTTTGTCCAAAAAGTGTTATAGTAATCTATAGGTATTATTGCTGCCATTTTATGAAATTAAAAATAAACTAAATGTAAAAGATGTAGTAAATCCAGCACCTGAGTTTCCAGCATCTTGAACTGTAACAGTAAAGTTTAATGTTTCTGCTACTTGCCCTGTTAATGATTGACCATAAATAGAAAATATATTGTAAACCCAACTTGGATTAGAGGTGTCCATGCCAAATTTATCTATTAATAACTGATCATTAATATTTAAAACACCAGTGCTAGCATTAATAGTAACACATTCAGCCACGTCTTCTGAAGTGTATGTAAATGGACCAGGCCCGTGAGTTGCAAAAGCAAAATTACTCAACGTGTATGTTAAGTCTCTTGTAGGAGTGCTAGTAGGCGAAGAAGATATGCCTCCTTTTAAAGTACCATTTATAAATCCTATTCCACCATTTTGAGAAATAAATTTAGATACATTTTGAGTTTCTTCTAACATCGTCCATAGCTTACTAGTTCCTGATGGATAAGCAGTGTAATCAATATATGTATAATATGTAGATTTATTTATCCATATATTTGTTGCTGGTGAAGGACTTTGTATGGGAAAACTTGCCGGAACATCTGAAGCTATTGGTGGTACATTTGGTAAAGCACTATATGCACTACCCCAACCAATCACTCCAAGAGTAGTAAGTAATTGATCATTGCTATAGTTAGGATTAGAAGGACTACCATTTTGTATATAAGAATATTCAACATTATTTAAATAATGTCTTAACCAATACGTTTGCTTATCAAAAGAATTAGCGCCGACTCCAAAGGTAGATTTATTATTTCCTTGAGTTGCAACTGGTGGATCATTGTAGTAATAAGGTCTTAATGAGTAAGCATTACCGTCACCAGTAGTTCTAGTATAGTTTTCATAAGTTTTAGCTACTACAGGTATATACTCGTCTGTAGAAGCAGAAGGATATTGTTGCTCTTTATATTGAGGTCTTTTATTACTTAAAGAACCTGTAAAGCTTAAGTTTTCATTTGTAATTGAATTAGCTGTAATACCAACAGTAAATGTAAATGTTTGACCTGCTAGTCCCCAGTAAAAATATTCATTAGCATATACATCAAATCTGCCATTTGGACTACTACCTGACAATTGTGGTATAACTGTAAATGAGCTAGATATATCTTGATTTGGATTAATATTAGAAAAAACAGACAGTAATTGACAAGTAGAATTAGGATCACTAGTAAAGGCACCTGCACTGTTTAGTGGTTCTATAGTATAAACAGCAGTTCCAAATTGAGGACTATTAGCTGTTCCAGTACCAATTTCGTAGGGTTCTGTATTTTCATACATTTGCAATAGATCATTAGTTATACTCACTGGCCCAAGGCTACCTGTGTTTATATCAACATTAACTTCAAAAATAAAACCAGCAGTTGAAGTTTCATAATAAATGTCTAAAAGAGATTCTACTGGATTATTTTCATAAACACCTAAAACATTAAAAGCAGGTGTTGAACTTGCTGGAACTCCAAAAGTTTGCTGATTAGCTACCGTGGCTAACATAGCCGTATTTCCTTTGTATATTTTAGTAACGTCTACTTCTAAGCCTTTGGTAGAAAGATTACCACTGGTTGTATCTATTGAGCTTACAGCATTGTCTATTATTCTTTCTACTTCGTCAGCTTTAATCACTGGAAAAGTTACAAAACTATTTTGATCATTACCTATACCAGTTGTATTTCTAAAAGAAGGATTTACTCTTGGGTGCAGCCTAACAGATGAAGAAAATATTTTGTCATTAGGACCTACGGCACTCAAGTCTTTAGGTATTTTATTTATATTGTCATTAATTAAAGAAAAATAACTAAATTCCGCGCCATAATTAGGAATTGTTTCTCTATAAGAATTAGCTATATATGTGTTGTAATACTCTTGCTCTTGTTGTTTAACTACAATTTTGTAAGTATACCAACCTAAAGGATTATTTTCGCTATATAAGCCTGGGTAACCAGGTTTTGAAATAGAGTTTGGTATAGCTGTTTGTAAATAAAGAAGTAATTGATCACCTTTCCAGTCTAAAATGCTTTCTGCAGAATATTTACCAGCATCTGCATAAGGATGAAATAAGGTTGATAAACCAAAGCTACTACCAGATACGCTTTCACCTCCAGATACTGTAGAAAGAATTACATCAGACTGTCTACCATATCTATCTGATAAAACAACTCCAACTTGATAGGTTCTATTTTCTTTTAATGAATGATTTGGTAAATTTCTAATTGATTGAGATCCTGCATTTAATAAAGTTAGTTTTTTATTTGATGCAACTTTGAACTGTAGTGAATCTGGAGAAGTGTGTTTATCAAAAAAATTTGCATAAATTATTCTATTACCAGCTGACTCTTGCGATAAAGCTCTAACTGGAACTTTATCATAAACTCTAGTTAATTCATTACTTGGCAAAGTTTGTGCTGCTTTTTGTGAATTATATGAATAAGTTAATATAGGTAAGGAAGGATTTAATCCTTGATTAGTAGTTCCTCCAGAAAGATTAACTATAGAGCCTGCATCTAATCTGTCTACAATTTTTATATTGTTTTCGTTAGAATCACTAATTAATATTTCTATTTCAACTATGTTTAAATCAGAGATGGTTTGATTCCAAGGTCTTAAATTGTCACTTACTCTATCATTAGATAATTTATTAAATTCTCCATACCTAAAAGGAGTGTATATATTTAAGTCTATGCAGTTTATCTTATTTTCAAAAAACTTTACTATAGAGCTTTGTGCAGCAGACTTCTCGTCTTCTTGTATATAATAACCATCTTGCTCTGGTATAAAAGCTGTTTGAGTAAAAGGAGCTATTAAAGAATATTCTCCGTCATCAAACTTATATCTATAACTAAATTTTACAAATCTTTCTTTTAAGTAGTTTTTATCACCTGGAAAGTTAGCGTTGTAATCAGGGTTGCTTCTGAAAAATTCAACTTCTTCTCCATCTAAGTCAGAAGGAGTTGCTAATGGCGGGTTTAAAGATATAGTATCATTTGGAAGCGTAGTTGTTGCTACTATTATAGTTGTTCCTTTTGGTATTAAATCTTTATTAGCACCTGTGCCTTTTACGAACATGCCGCTAGATAAAGTAGTTCCTGAAGAGTCTCCACTAGTGCCTCGTTGGTAAGGCATTTGAGAATTAGTTATATTATAAACTCCAACATTTTGACTTAAGTTACAAGTAAATTCTGGTGGTAAATATTCGTCTACACAATTTTTAAGTCCATATTTAGTAAAAGTTATAATATCTCCTGTAGACCAAGTTAAACTAGTGTCGTTTAGCAATATATATCCATCTCCTAATGCAGATGGATCAACTTGAGTTACATATGAATTTATTCCATTTAAATTAGCTTGATCAGTTGTGCTAGAAACTATCATACCAACTTCTATACCTGCGTCTGCAGCGCTACCCCTAACTTCTAACTGAAGCTCGTTGTCAACTCCACCAGAACTATTGCCAGTTTTATATTTATATTCTTTGTAAAACTCTAAAGGTTTACTAGGATAAAATTTAGCTACAGATATTTTGTCTTCTGTATTATAATATGAAGAATTTTGAGAAGCTGTTACTATATTTATTTTTCTTGGTTGATTTCTATTGTCTGTCCAGAATAGTAAATCTTCTATTAAGTTTATTCCAAATATAGGATGTGTATTTGAGAAATTTAAAAAGTTACCGCTACAAAGTATTGCAGAAGCATCATTAGCTATATTGTAAGAAACTATATAACATTCAGCTCCAGAAAAACTATAAGCATTATTTGATAATGAATCTGAACTAGAGTCAGTATAATTTGTTAAAAAACCGTAAATAGTGTTGTTGGTTTCGTCTACAAAATAACCAATGCATTGTGTGTTTATAGAACTAATACCAAAATTAGTTAATAAATTATTACCTAAAATATTCTGCATAGTACCAACGTCATCTCCTTCGCTAGCGCTTACAGTTATATTTTGACCATCTCTATATTGACCTTTAGGAACCAACCTATCATCTAGGTCTTTATTCATTTTTGAATTAGTAAAATTATTCTTACTTTCAGCCATATTTAATGTTTAATCCATTTAGACTTACCACGCATAACCTGTGTAAACTCTGATAGTTTAATGTTTGATAATCTTAATTTAGCGTTTCTTAGCTTTGTAGCTCTGTCTTTCTTGTATCTTTGAATAATGTATTCTGGGATATTAACCCTTGTAGAAGTTATAGAATATAGTATATGAGAATACAATGCATCCTCGGCCATCTTAGGTATCTTAGTGTCGTCACCATAAGCTAAACCATCTGATATATATTCTAAAGTTATTAGTTTACCTTGTAAATCGCTACTAAAAGCAAAAGCACCTCTTCTGTCGTCTATAGTAAACCAACCGTTTTGTTGAGATATTTCTGGTTGCATACCATATCTTTGGCCATACGCTGTTTTCCACCAATTCCAATTATATACATTCGCATCAGTAGATTCAAAATTAGTACCTGTTAAATTTCTTTGATTTGCATTTCTCCAGTTTTCATTAGTAATAGACTGTTGAGATTCTAAGTTATTACCAAAGTCATCTTGTGTTGGTATACCTTGATTGTCTTGAATTAAAGGAGCAGTTGGATTTGTAGTAAGAGTAGTTGGATATATAATATGCTTTATACCCATACTATCTATGTGTGATAATTGAACGTAATTAACGTAATCTTGAGGAAGTGGTAATGATAAGTTAGCTGGAATAGTTAGCTCTTGTATGTTGACAGATTTTAAAGTGTCATAACTAAACTCTTGTAAACCTCTTTTTGCATGAAATATAATCTCTGATCTTTTTGCTCTTTTTATAACTCTATCAGTTCCTACATAAGATAACATAAAATTAGCTACTATGTCTTTCAAAGTATTATATTGGTAACTCTGATAGTTATCCCATATTGTGTTTTGCTGTAGTCTTATTGTAAGTAAAGAGCCAGACAATACAGCAGGATCATAATTAACAGTTACAGTTTGAGTAGCTGTAGCCGGATCGTTAGAATTAGCTAAAGTAGTAGTCACAGAATCACTAGTATAACCACCAACAGTTGGAACCATTAAAATGTTATCTATGTATACTTCGTAATTATTAATAGCTTGAGCATCTGCTGAAGCGTCCCATATTAAAGGAGTTAATTCAGTAGGCCAATCATAGGTTGCACCACTAGCGCCTAGCACGTATGTTTTTTCTCCCGTATAATATTCAGAATTATTTTGAGTAACAAGCCCTGGGCTTTCGTAATTAGTTGATGTTGCCATATTTTATCTTTTTTCGTTAGCTTCGTCTTGAACTAGCTCTTGTTGAGCTGCTTGTATTATTTGGGGATCTCTTATTATTATTCCAGAGTATTTTAATATTTCTAAAATAACAGTTGTTTGACTTGAAGCATCTATTTCAAACTGAGTAGAACCAGCTGTAGCTGCATCAGTAGCACTTGGATATGTAGGAGGATTGTATTTAGTAGAATCATATAAATATTGTCCTAACGATCCTGTAGTAAAACCCCATCTAACATCTTTTGGTTTTCTTATATAGCTAAATTTAACATCATCAACGTTGACTGTTCTAGCTGGATTAAATGTAGTTACTTTTGGATATACTTCAACTTTGTCATTTTTTAATATGCCTATTGGAAAGCTTTTACTAGGTTGAGTAAGCGGAGACATTAGTTGTTGTTTGTATTGTTTTCTATTAACTAACTCTATTTGTGGGGTGCCTGGAACAGCATTGAAATATACAGAACCTAATCTATAAACCTCATTATTACTACTAGCGTCTTGTGGAAAAGCATAGATACCATTAGTAGAACTTGATGAAGATTTATATTCTTCAAATACTTGCATCTCTTCTTCTATGTGAGCTATTCTACTGGCAAATTCTTCATCTGTTTTAGGCATTCGTAAATACTGGTTAAGATCTTGAAAAAATCCTTCAAATATTTCTAGTTGTACTTGTGTTGCAACTTTATTAAATTCATCTGGTGTCATATATCCTCTTTGTTCTTTATTGAGAATACTTAACACTGTAGTATAAACTGTATTTACGTTTAATTCCATATTTGTTTATTTAAAAAAAAAGGGTGGCGTAAACCACCCTTATTTATAATCACTTGTTATTTTAGTTTTTTCTGTATAGACTTGTAAACTTCAAGTCCTTCATCAGTTTTAAACCAAGCAGCCATTGCTGAATAAGCATTTTCTTCAAATGGAGCAGTCATTAATTTCTTACCATTACTTTTCCATTTAACAGTTCTACCATCATTAGCTATTTCTATAATACTAGCTTCAGTTGCTTTTATAGCAAAATTTCTAAGTTCTACATTTTCGTCATTAGCTAACTCTATGAGAAGCTTAGGATTTCTTTTAGCAAATAGTAAAAGATCTCTTTTAAGCTCTTTAGAACTCATTGTAGTGACACTAGAACCAACTTCAACTCTTAGTATAGCTTCAGCTTTGTCTACATCCATGTCATAAGCAGTATTCATAGCGGCTATTTCTAGTTCTAAATAATCATATTGATCTTCAGCTTCTACAACTTGGTCATACTCTTCAAATATTAAATTATTGTGAGGATGCTTACTTAAAAACTCTTGTAAATTCTTTTTTTCTTTAGGTACGTATAAAACACCTTCTTCAAATACAATATGTTTTAATGTAACTGAACCTTCTTGTTCGTCTACAAATATTGATTTTTGATTAGTAGCGTACCTTAATTCTCTTTCATATCCTTTTTCTGGATCAAACCATACTAAAGAATATCTATTTGAATGTCTACTAGGTAGTGTATAAGTTAAAGGTTGTTTACCTTTTAAATAGTAAGTTCTATTTTTATACTCCCACTTTACTTCAGGAGTCTTTTTTTCTTTTGTTTCCATAATATAATATAATATAATAATTAAAAAAGACCCCGCCGAAACGGGATCTTGTTATTTTTTTTTAAGATAAAACAACATCATAACAGCTCACTCCGAAAGGAAAAGTCATTATTGGTTGTTTATTTTCAGCTTGCATTGCTTGTTGAATAGCATCATTAACATGTATTGCTATGTCTTCATAGTTATCTGCACTACCGCCATTTAAAGTTAGACTCCACTTTTTCAAAGCCGTAGCTTGTTTTAAAAGTATATCTATACTAGCTCCAGTATTAACAACATCAACACACGCAACATCATCAACTGGAAGTAACTCCTCAGCTTGAGAGTCTGCAGTCACTAAGTCAGCAGCTAATAGAGCGTAAGACACCACAGCTGTTGTACTTGTTTTTTGACCACTTGCAGCTATTATAGGAATAGTGACAACGTCACCTACCTTATAACCTTGTCCACCATCTGTTATTGTGATAGTAGCAGCTGCTATAGTAGCATCATTAGCAGATCCTTGCAGCACGGTTGCTTTAGCACCAGATCCAGATCCACCGCCTAAATCTTGTGCGTCACTAGCAGTAGCAGTTCCACTAGCAGGACCTACGGTACCACCACCTGTTGCTGTTCCAGATAAAGCGCCAGTCGATAAAGGTCTAGACGCGTCTATTGGTATTATTACATAATTACTCATAATTAATAGTATTAAGACGGTTCAGCAACAGAAGACATTGCGAAAGGCGTAGCAGCCGCTAATTCTCCGTCGTCAGTTGAATCCGAGGGTAAAACAAATAGTTCACAGCTTCCTGGTTTTTGAGCAGCAGCTTTGACTAGTACTTCTAAAGATTCAGCATCCACAGATGTTGCATTTTGTTTGAAGTCTATATCAACGCATAATATCTCTCCAGCAGTAGAACCTATGATGTTATAATATACTCTGATATTATTTGAAACCGCTTCACATCTATATGCTCCTTCTACATTTAATATTAAATGAGACGTAAGAGTTGTATCAGATCGTAAATACGGAAACTTAATTAAACTTGCCATAATTTTTATTATTTAAAGATTAATAAAGAGAGTGACAAAAGCCACTCT
>JAAHTH010001981.1_pt1 | contig 16569 bp, 22 predicted proteins | sample 6116091 | NCBI WGS metagenome assembly JAAHTH01 (sample SAMN13939990, study PRJNA603662) | sponge metagenome | isolation source: marine sponge | host: Mycale hentscheli | place: New Zealand | collected 2006 | reverse complement strand
AAGCCCAACTAAGAACAGTTTTAGCTTTTCTAATAATGGTAGGCGATCTGGTTTTGTTGATTTTGTCATTGATAATGAGTTAGATGATGTTTTTGAAGAGTTAGAGCAAGAGGTTTTTGAGGGATATGATACGGCAATAGCTGGAATAGTTAAGGATTTTAACAACGATAATAAATAATGGCAATTACAATTACAACACAACCAAACCCGACTATACCAAGGTTGGCATACGCTGAGGACGGGAAGATAAAATACGCTTTTACGAGTGATAGCGTTGATATTGTTAGCTGTATAGTAGAGGTTTTAATTGATGGTACTAGGGTTGCTGCTGTAAGTGTTCAGCCTGATTTAGGTACTACTGATGAGTTTACTTTATCTACTAATGATATAATACAAACTAACCTAGATTTTAAGCTTTACACAAGTACATTAAGTACGTATGATGTAGATGGTGACGGTGCTAAATTAACAGCTATTAAGATATATGAAGTAACTGAAAATGTTAACGGTACATTAGATACTACTTACGACCCTGACGATGCTAATAATAGTAATTATGATGCCATAACTAATAATCCTGCTACACTTATAAACTGGACAGAAGATACACTAGGGCACGCATCTTTAGACGTTACAGATTATCAGTTAACAGCAGATACAAAGTTATTTTTAAATGATACTCCAAGTGCTAAACATATTGAGTTATCACAAACTGAGTATTTAGGAGCATTGTATTATAACGGTACATCTTTACAAGCTTTCAAGTTAGAAATACTAACTTATAATGCTTCGGGTGCTGTGTTAAACACAGATTACATAGATATTACTGATTGGGATACTGCTGCTAGTTCAGATGTGCCATTTCCTTATATTACTTTACCAGTTGGTACGGCTAACTTAATAGCTGCTGGTGTTAGTTTAACTAATGTTGCTTATTATACTGTACAGGTTATTAACAATGGTGGAAATGTAAGTGAGGTTAAGAGGTTTAATATTGTAGAGTCATGTGATTATGATGTTAGAATACATTGGCAAAACAAATACGGGAAAAGAGATAGTTATACTTTTAAAGGGAATAAGCAAGAAAGTTTAACCCATAAGGCTAGTACTTTCATGAAGGCTAAAGGATTAACGTACGCCTCTGAGGATAGAGGTATTAGCGTTATTCAAAACATATCAAATAGTAACTTTACTGTATTTTCTAAGACTATTGGTAGAGCAGATTATTTATGGTTAAGTGGTATGCTTATTAATAAAAGAGCTTGGGTAGAAATAGATGGTAATTACTTTCCTATTATTATTGAGGATGGTACTTTTTTTAGAGTAGATGAAAGAGATATGCCTATTCAATTTGTATTAAACTACAGCTTTGCAAACCCAACTAAAGGTATTAGAGGATGAATGAAGTAGCTATAAGAATAATTGATACTGATAATAATGTTTTAGGGGATTTAGAGTTAGCAAACTTTACAGACTTCCCTTTGGCTATTACTAAGGGTATTGTTAACCTAGATAACTTAAAAGATAGGACTGGAACTTATACAAAGACGTTTAAAGTACCTAACACTAAGAACAACGCTAACTTACTTAGTAACGTTGAAAACATCAACTCAAGGAAGGATTATAGAGATGCTTTAAATAGAAAGCCTTGTATAATTGTAGTTAATAATAACCCTATTGAGCAGGGTTTTTTACAAGTTAGTAAATCTTATAACGGTTTTGAGGTTGATTCTTTTGAGTTAGTTTTCTTTGGTAATAATATTGATTGGGTAAAGGGTGCTAGTGAGTTGAAAATGAATGAAGTCACTTATGAAAATAATACTCAACTTTACGATTCTGCTAACATATTAAACACCAACGCTCAAACATCGGACACTTACGATCATTGTTACCCTTATATATCTAGGGGTGGTAATGAATCTCAAAACAATGCAGAGGTAAGGGATTTTTACCCTTGTTTTTATTTAAAATCTTTAATAGAGAGGGGGTTAAATAGTTTAGGTTGGAATGTTAGTAGTACATTTTTATCAGATGCTAATATTAAAAAGATAGCCTGTGATATCAACCCTTTATTCCAACTTACAGACCTTCAAATTAATGCCACATCTTTAAGAGCTGAAGATACAACACCTGCAACAACAACACTATCTATAGGTGAAGAGAAAAGGATAGGGTTTGATGATGATTCAAACCTACCTAATAAAGATAATGGAAGTAATTTTGATACATCAACAGCTACATATACAGTACCTAGAAGTGGTAGGTATAATATAAATGTATTTTTAAATAGATTTGACAGGAATTCTAACCCTGTTAATGGTGCTGAGTTAAAAGTAGTTAAGTCGGGTGATTCTTCAAGCTCTATAGGTGCTGGATCTATTTTAGCTAGCCAAAATGTTTTTATTCCTGCTTCAAATCCTAGTGATTTTGGGAGTAAGACTTTTACTTATGATGTTGATTTGCAGGTGGGTGATGAGGTATCTATATATATGGTTGCTCCTGTAAGTAACGTTCAAACAATATCATATAATGCAGGTACTTACTGTACTTTTCAAGTTAGAGCCGATTTAGTGGCTGGTGATAGTTATGATTTAAATAATATAATACCTGATGATATTAAATTATTAGATGTTATTAATGATTTTACTAGGTTGTTTAATATTTACTATTGGACAGATATTAAAACTAAAACTATTTACTTTGAGCCTAGAGATACTTTTTTCAAAGCTCCTTCTGAGTCTATAGAGTGGACTAATAAAATAGATATATCTAATAAGTACGAGGTCAATTACATTACGTCTTATAAAAGAGATGTAGAATTTTCTTACAAAGGGTTAAATAATGATGAGTTTTTAAAAGAGTGGCAAAATATAAATAAGAGAAGTTACGGAAATTATACCCATGTATTATCTGATAGATTTGGAGAGGGTAAAACTAAAATAGAGTTAGGAACTTTCAGCTCTGTTTACGCTCATGATGCTCGAGAGGTTACCCCTTTAGATAGTGGTAGTTATAATGGTGAAATAGTTTTTACTTCTGTTAAGATATGGGATGAATATTTAACGGGTGGAAGTACTCCTGATAAAAGAATAACAAGCTACAATCCTAGAATATTTAATTTTAATAACTCTACTCAAACAAGTGAGGGAGGTACTAACAGGAAAATATCTCAAGAAGGTGTTGAAAGTACTACTATACCTTACGCTATTTTTGAAGATTGGAATAACACAACCGCATCTATTAATCTTAATTTTGCTGGTTCTGATGGTTTGTTTTCAACTTACTATTCTAAGATGCTTAAAAACATTGAAGAAGGTGGGAGGTTAATAGCTTACTTTGATTTATCTAGTACAGATATAGAAAATTTAGACTTTAGAAAGTTAATTTACTTAGACAATGATTATAATATAAGGGGGTATTATTTAATAGAGAGTGTAATTGATTACAAGCCTACTGAGAATGGATTAACAAAAGTAAGTTTATTTAAGTTTGAAAACTTAGGTAGTGTTGCAATTGATGAAAGTCAGGACGGAAATAACAGCATAGAAGATGATAACAGTAATCAAGAACCAATACAAGAACCTATTTACATAGAGGACGGTGTTAACTTAATAGAGGTTTGGATTGAAAACCCAGTAACAGGATTAATAGAACCAGTTTATAGATAAGATATGGCAGATAAGACAATTGCAATAAAGGTTGATGTACAAGGAACAACCGAGCAAAATAAGAAGTTAGCTCAACTAGAAACAGAAGTAAAGAAGCTAACAATACAAAGGCAAAAACTTAATAAAGCCGTAAAGGATGGTACTATTTCACTAGACCAATACGGAAAGGAACTAGCTGAAATAAATACTAAGTTAAAAGCTAACAGGAGGGAAATGTTAGTAGCTAGAGAGAATATCTTAGGCTTAGATTCTTTCACTAAAAAACTAGGTAAAAGTTTTAACAAGTTAGGTACTTCTATAGGTGGTGCTTTTGTTGGTTTATTTGCATTACAGAAGTTAGGAGGTATTATATCAGGGGCTTTAGATACTATAATAGAGTTCGAGCAACAAATGGCTAATGTAAAGGCTATAACAGGTGCTACAGAGGAAGAGTTTGAGGCTTTAGAAAAGTCTGCTAAGGAATTAGGTAGAACAACTAGGAGAACAGCGTTAGAGGTTGCTAATTTACAAGAAGAGTATGCAAAGTTAGGATTTACTACAGAGGAAATACTAGCAGCTACAGAAGCAACAGTTAAACTATCTGAGGCAACTGGTTCTGATTTAGCTCAGTCTGCTAATGTTGCAGCATCTACTTTAAATGGGTTTAGGTTAGAAGCTGATGAAACGCAGAGAATAGTTGATGTTATGGCTGCTTCATTTACTTCATCTGCATTAGATTTAGGTAAGTTTGAGGTTGCTATGCGACAAGTTGCACCAGTTGCAGCAGAAGCAGGTATGACTATTGAAGAAACTACAGCGTTTTTAGGGGTGCTTGCAGATAATGGTATTAGGGCTGAAACCGCTGGTACTGGTTTAAGAAACATATTCTTAACACTTGCTAAAACAGGGCTTAGTTTAGATGAAGCTATGGAGGCTATTAATACTTCTACTAATAAAGCTGCTACTGCTACTGAGTTATTTGGTAAGGAAAATGCTGTTGTAGCAACTACTATTGCTAATAATACTGAGGCTATAGATTCACAAGCGGAAGCATTTTTAAATGCTGCTGGTGCTGCTGAGGAAATGGCTGAAATAACTGGAGATACTTTAAGTGGAGATTTAGATAGATTAAGTTCTGCATGGGATGGATTTGTTTTATCAGTAGATGAGGGTGAAGGTGTAATAGGTGGAGCTTTAAGAGGTATAGTTAGTTTTGCTACTGATTTACTTAGTACAGTAGAAGAAATAAACGATTTAGAGTTTGCTAAAAGTACTGGGGATAAAACAGTAAGGTCAGCAAGAGCTATAGAGTTAGAAGAGATAAAGAGAATAGCTGTAGCTTCTAAAGAGTTAACTAGTAATGAGGAAGAAGCTGAAAAACTTAGAATAGCAAATCTAAAAAGTAGGGAAGAAGTATTAAAAAGAGTTGTAGAGAATGAAGAAAAGTTACTTACTGATTTAGAAATAAAACTTGATAAAGTAGAAGAGTTAACAGAATCTCAAAAAATAGAATTAGTTGATCAAGAAACATATTTAAAACTGGCTCAAAAAAGATTAGAGTTTTTAATAGATTTCAACAAAAAGGAAGAAGAAAAAAGAACTGGACTAGCAGAAGAAACAGGGCTTCAAAAACTATTAAACAATATTAGAGAAGCTTCAGAAGAAAAACTAAATGAGTTAGCTAAAATTGGAGTAGCAGAAGCTCAAAAAGAATTAGATAGAAGGGAAGCTGTAGAGAAGATTAGAAAAAAGGCTGCTAAAGATTCTGCTAAGGATTTAAAAAATAAGGCTAGAGAAGAAAAGAAACTAGCAGACCAAAGAAAGAAGGATTTAGAGGATTCTATAGATAACACTAAGAAGCTAGAGCAAGAGGCTTTGATATTATCAATTGATAACAAGCAAGAAGCAGAAGATAAAAAGTTAGAGATTGCTAGGCAAAACGCTATAGAGGAAGTTAAGGTAACTGAGAATAAAGAAAAAGAAATTAAAGCCATCAATGATAAATTTGATGCTGAGAAAAAAGTTTTAGAAGACGAAAGAAAAAAAGAAACTGAAGAAGAAACTAAAACCTTTGAAAAAGAGGTGTTAAGTCAAAAAATAGCAATTGCTGAACAAACTGCAAACGCTTTAATAGAGGTAGCTAATAGGAAATCAGAAAGAGAAAAGGATATAGAGTTATCTAACCTAGATGCTAAGTTGCAACAGGGGTTAATATCTCAAGCTGATTTCGAGAAAGAAAGAGAAGCAATTGAAAGAAAAGCATTTAACAAACAAAAGAGGTTAGAATTAGCTCAAATTGCAATTAGTTTAGCTAGAGAGATAGCATCTATTAACGCTAATGCTGCTGCCAATCCTGCTAATGCTGTAACATTTGGTGCTGCTGGTTTATCTCAAGCTAGTGTATTAACTGGTTTAGCAGTTGCTAGGTCAGCTGTTCAGGCTGGTGTTATTGCTTCTCAGTCATTTGCTGAGGGTGGTTTTACTGGTGATGGTTTTGGTAGTGCTGATGCTACAGGATTTAAACAGGCTGGAGTTGTTCACGAAGGTGAGTATGTTGTTCCTAAAAACGTTTTAGAATCTCAGAAAGGAGGTCAATTAGTAGGTGCTTTAGAAGCTATGAGAACAAGTAGACCTCAACCGAATATAGGTATAGGATTTGCTAATGGTGGTTTTGCTTCTGCTCCTAGTGGAATTGATATGAATGAGTTAGAAAATAGAATATCTAACGCTGTAGCTAACTCAATTAACACTATACAAGTAGTTAATAATGCAACAGATACTGTTAATCAAGCTGTGAGGGTTAATAATATAATTACAGAATCAACCTTTGGGTAAAATTTGTTATATTTGTTTTATGTGGATAGCTGAGTTATTCGGTAGGGTTAAGAACATTGACAGCGATATAGTATCAAATGATATTAAATTAAAAAGGATGTCTATTTGTGAAGGTTGCCCTAAATACAGAAAAGACTTTAAAATGCTATTCAAAACAAAAAAGAACGTTCCTCAATGTGGTATTTGTAAATGCGCTTTACAAGCTAAAACAATGTGGGAAGGTGAACAATGCCCGTTAAACAAATGGTAGACGTAAGCGAAAACTTAAGAAACCTAGATCAAGAAACTAGGGAAAAGATTAAAGAAGCCGTATTAAATACATTTGGTAAGATGTTACCTAATACTGTGAGCTTAAATTACCTTATTGAATTATTTATTGAAAACGTAGAACCAAATTTTATAGTATCATGTTCGAGATGCAAAAAAAGAGTAGTAACCTTTTGGATGCAGAGATTAAAGAATTGGGGGATGTATTAACCCATACGCTTTACTCTGTTATTGATAATGCTATTGATGGTCGCCATGCTGTAACTCTGTTATTAGATGCAGGACTTATAAAAGAGTCCGTTGTTAGAGATATGGCGGTAATTAAAGACTTTGATATTATGTATAAGATTCCAGTTTATAAAACTATGGATATATACTATAATTTATCTGTTAAGTACGATTTATCTGTAAATCATATCAGAAAGATAATTAGAGATAGAAAATAATTAACTATATTTGAAGTGCAAGAATACTTTTCATAAGTAAATGGTTAACAATGGTGGTTAGAGAGCTTTAAACGGCTCTCTTTTTTTGTTTTATACATAAACATTATGTTAAATAGAATAAAATTATCATTGTATCAATGAAATGGTATAATATTCAAAATTCTATTAATAATCTATCTATTTCTATAGATGAGGAAATAGGCTCATTTGGTGTTAATGCTAAAGACTTTATAGAAGAAGTTCAAAGCAATGGATCAAAAAACATTGAGCTTACTATAAATAGTGGAGGTGGTTCTGTATTTGAAGCATTTGCTATTTATGACTACTTGAAAACATCTAACTTAAATGTATCTGTTAAAATTGTTGGGGTTGCTGCTTCTGCTGCTTCTGTATTAGCCTTAGCTGGTGATACTTTACCTACAATGACAGAGAATAGTGTTATAATGATTCACAACGCATGGATGCCTGTTATTTCAATGCAGGGTATGAATAGTGATGAAATTAGAGATTATCAGGAAGAGTTAGAGAAGGATGCGAAGTTAATGGATTCTTTAAATTTAAAAATTGCAAAGATTTACTCTAATGCAACTGGTTTAGATTTAGAAAGAGTTCAGGAAATGATGAAGGCTGAAACTTGGATATTTTCCGAGGAAGCTAAAGAGTTAGGTTTTGTTAGTGAAGTTAAAGAAGGTAAGAAAATTGCTGCCTTTGCTTCAGAAAAAGACTTGGCTAAAATGGGGTATAAAAACACTCCATCTAATTACGTAAATCAATTAAATAACGTGAATATGTCTGAAAACAAAGACGGTCTATTAGACCAGTTGAAGGCTTATGTTTCTGATTTATTAGCTCCAAAAGCTGAAGCAGTAGAGGAAACAGTAGAGGAAACAGTAGAAGCTGTTGAAGAAACTACTGAGGAAGTTACTGAAGAAGTTGAAGAAGCTACTGAAGAGGTTACTAATGAGCCACAGGATTCAGTAGACGTAGAAGCTATTAAGTCTGAACTTATGGCATCTATTAAAGCTGAGTTAACTGCTAAGGATGATGAATTAGCAAAAATGCAAAAAGAATTGGATAAGGCGAAAGCTTCAAGAAAGCCATTAGAGGCTAAAGAAGATTCGGTAAACCCTGAAGCTAAAATTGAAGAGGCTGATGAGTTAGGTGCTGCTATCCTTAATATTTTAAAATCTTCATACAAAGCTTAATTAAATTTAAAAATGGCAAATTTTATTACACAATCAATTGCTTCTACTTACGCAGGGAAGGAATTTACAGAAATTTTATTCGCTCCACAAGAAGGAAGCGATGATTTAGCAGGAATTAGAGTTATTCCTAACATCAAGGTTAAGGCTAATATGTACCTTAATTCATCATTAACTAAGATTGTACGTAAGTACTCTACTTGTGGTTTTGCTGCTACTGGAGGGGTAACTAACGTATCTGATAGAACTTTAGAAGTTGCAAAACTTAAAGTTAACTTAGAGGAGTGTGGTGATGCTTTTTACGGTACTATCTTTGAAGAGTTTTACGGTGCTGGTACTGCAATTGATGACTTAACTGATACTGTAGTTGGTGAGGTTGCTAGAAAAAGAGTTGCTGAAGCTATTGCAGATGATAACGGTCGTATGGCTTGGTTTGCTGCTTCTACTGCTGCTAATGCAGACTACGCTCAGTTTGATGGTTTTGTTCAGTACTTTGTTGAGGATTCAGCAGAATTAGGACAGTATGTTGAAATGACTGCTATTTCTAATGTTGAAGATACTAACGGTGACTTAGTTGCTGATGGTGCTTACGAATTAATGAAGTCGGCTTACGAAAACCAAACTAAGGTTTTAAGACAAATGCCAAACGCTTCTAAATCTTTTAGAGTTACTGCAACAATCGTAGATAACTTAATGACTACTTACGAGCAGTTAGGAACAGGAAACGCGTTAGGATTATCTTTATTAAAAGATGGTCAATCATTAACTTTTAGAGGTATTCCTGTAATTGAGGTTGCTGGATGGGATACTCAATTAGCTGATGCTGCTAACCCTAACTCTCAAGGTTTAGGTATTGACATCGGTAAAAACATGATGGTATACACAGTAAATGATAACTTAGTTATCGGTACTGATGTTGCTGATGCTGGTTCTCAATTGAAGTTTAGAAGTAACGACGATGACGATGAGTTATTAAAGATTATTGCTAAGTACAAAATGGGTGCGCAGTTTGTGTTTGGTGAGTTGATTTCTTTCTACTACTAATATTAAAGCCCCTCTATATGGGGGGCATTTTTTTAACTAATAAAATTTATAAAAATGTCAGAAATTTCAACAGATATTTTAATAAGCTGTAATGATGAAAACCGTAGAGGGGGTATTAAAAACATCTACGTAATCAATAAAGATGATATTACATCTTTTACAGCTTCGACTGATGACCACTCTTATACTTCAGTAACATTAGCTACTACTAATGATGTATGGTATGAGATTGAAGGAGAATTAGAAACTAAGTTATATTCTTCTGAGGGATCAAGAGAAAACGGTTCTATTTCTTATGAAACTTCATTAGAAGTATTTTCTCCAAGAATGGAAAAAGTAAAGGCTGCTGGTATCAACGCTTATGTTGAGTCATGTGGTTTAGTAGTAATCTTTGAAACTTACAACAAAGAAACTACTGAAAATAAAGCTTTCGTTTTAGGATGGGATGAAGTAATGGAAGAGGATGCTCATGTTGATGCTATTGCTAACGAAGTGTTAGAAGCTGAATTACAAGGGCAAAACGGTTATACTGTTACATTTGCAGGAAAGCAAGCGCAGTTACTTAGAGAGTTCGTAGGAACAATCGAAACTAACTCAAGCGGTTCTGTTTCATTTGGTGCATAATTTGGTTTATGGTTTGGATAGTTGTGTGAACAACGAGAGGGAGTAGCTTAATTGTTACTCCCTTTTTTTTTTGATAACAGTATTGTAATTGCCATTTCGTTCCTCAACGGGCGCACAAGCTCAATTACAAGGGTGTTAACTACAATTCGTCAATATGTTCTTTAACTGTTTTCCAATATTTATGATTTAATCTATCACTATCGTAAATATTAGGATTATCATTTAAAATTTCATCAACCGTTAAATGTGCTAACACCATTGCATCTTCTAATGTTATACTAATGTGTCTTTTATTCCATAGATTAGTTTTTATTTTATCAACTAATTCTCTTGCTTTATCTTCTGCGTGTATCATATTATTTTATTTTAAAGTAGTTAACACATACCTAACAACAATTAAAAAAGTTGTTAGCTTAACCGTTATAAATGCAATACTAAAAAATAACTACAACACAAAGAAATTACAAAGCTTATTTATATTCATTCTAAATAAGAGGATTTTTTTTAGTATATTTATTCAATGAAAAAGTTTATTATCGAACCGTCTTTTTTAGGTAAAAAAATAACTGGTAAGGTAGGTGTTATTAACCTTACTGAGAAAACTAGCCAAAAAGACTTAAAGAAGCTTTATAACGCTGGATTTAAGAACGTTGTTAAAGTAGAAGAAATAGAGGATGAGCCAAAAGAAACTAAATAACATAAAAGCTAGTAGCGTTAAAACTGATCCTATTAGCACTCCTATAATCAAGAAAGAAAAAGAACCTAATCAGCAAATAGAGCAAAAGTGGATTCCTTTTTTTCAAGATTCAGATAACATATATGTAAATGACTTAGCTAAAAGGGCTAGGCGTTCATCTACTCACGCTAGTATAGTTAATCAAAAGATTACTTTTATTAGGGGTAAAGGGTTTACATTTAAGTTGAAAGGTGAAAACGTTAAATTTGATGAGTTACCTAATGACTTTCAAGAGTGGCTTATGGAGGTTAACCCTGAAGGGGATAGCTTATATGATGTATTTAGTGATTGGGTGCAGTCTTATGTTATTACTGGTAACTGTTACCCTCATGTTAAAAAGAGTGGTGATTATACTGCTTTATATTCTGAGGATGCTACAACAGTTAGGAAGGGTAAATACTGTAAAATAGCTTACCTAAGTAACTTTTGGCGTGATATTGGACTAAGTACAACGCCTACGCATGAATACCCTGTAACAGAGCTTAAATTTTACAACGGTACAGAAAGAAAAGAGTACCTAGTTCATGTTATGAGAAAGTTCCCTGAGTTTAATTACTACGGGCTTCCTGATTACGTTGGTGCTTTAGATTGGATTGATATTGAGTACAGAATGAGTAAGTACAATATTGATAAATTCGATAACGGCTTCTTTCCATCTGTATTAATTCAAATGTTTGGAGAAGTTCCTGACGGTTTAAATGCACAGCAATACGTTGATAAGATTAAAGAAAAGTTTACAGGAGAAGGTAATAATGATAAGTTTCTAGTTGAGCTATTAGATAGCCCTGAACAAGCTGCAAGCGTTAAAGAGTTTGAAAGAGAGCGTGATGGTGAATTTATGGAATTATCAACACTATCAACTAAAGCAATTATTACAGCTCATAGGATTACTCCAAGTTTAGCAGGTTTAGAAACTGCTGGGAAGTTAGGTAGTAGCCAACAGATAAAAGATGAGTATGATAAGTTTATGAATAGCGTTATTATTCCTGACTTTCAAGAGCCATTATTAAAAGCTTTAAATAAGATTATTAAGCGCGAAACAAAATGGGGTGATTATACTTTAGATATTTTAAATGTATCTCCAGTTGGTGACTCTGATAAGATTGATTTAAACGCTGTAATTACTATTAATGAAGCTAGAAAAATGCTAGGCTTAGAATCTATTGAAGGTGAAGCAGGTGAGCAATTTGTTAATACTAACTCTGTAGCGAATATAGACGAAGATAAAAAAGAAGAAGATGGCGTATAATACTGAAATGATGACCTCAACGGAGGTATCAGAGCAGGCTATTAATGATACATATTTTGATACGGCTTACTTTGATAAGTATATTTTAACAAGTCAAAGGAAGTACGTAAAAAGCGTATTAGGTGTTGATTACTATAATGAATTATTAACAGAGATTGAAGGTAATTCTTTAACCGCTGATAACACTATTATAGTTGATGACTTCATTAAGCCGATGTTAGCACATTATATAGTTTATGAGGTGTATTCTAAAGTGCATACTCAGTTAACTAATCAAGGGGCTATGGAAAATGATACTGAGTATTCGGATCAAGCGAAAAGCTTTGAGTATTCACAATCAAGGGACTTTTATATTAATAAGGCTGATTTTTGGAAGAAAGATATGATTGATTATATCAAAGAAGCTAAAGATGCTGATTCTACTAAATTTCCGTTATATGATGATTGCGAAAACCCTCCACAAGTAAATAAAAAAGGAATTATATTTTATTAAGATATGCCAATATTACACAAAAACATAAATAATTCTGCTGATATTCATAATCCTAAATGGTTTGAAGATGCTGATAATGGTAACTTAGCTTGGAAGAATGAAAAAGGAGAGTTAGAAAATACGGATGAGTTAGTTTTACCTGCTGCTTTAGAGTTTGTTGATGCAAGTGTAGCTCCACCAACTACTAATACTGGTGATATTTACGTATTATCTAGTGGAGGAAGTGTAGAAGCTGGATGGGGTGCTGTAGCTCTTAAAGATTGGGTTAGATATGATGGTACTGATTGGAATAAGATAACACCACAAAAGAGTACGCTTTGTTATAATGAAACTGATGACACTTTATACTCTTATGATGGTGCTTTATGGAGTCAGATAGGAGGTGTTTCAATCTATACAGATTCAGGAATAGTGCCTACTTCTGTTGTTGCTACTTTAACTGATGTTCTTTCATTTGACGGTGGAGAGGTTCGTTTTTACGGAAAGGACACTCTACAAGCTAATTCAGCAGTATCTATATGGGATAATGATACAACGCCTAAAAAATTATGGGATTTTAGAAATGATGGCGAGATAATACCTAGATTAAATGACGGTATAAGGATTGGGTCGGGTAATGTATGGACAGCTTACGGGCAAAAGGGTGTTTATTTAGGTCATGAAAACAATATAAACGCGGGATTCGCGGTTAATGTAATTGGGCGCGACAACTCTATACAGGCAGGAGTGTCCGATGTTAATGTACTTGGTCTTGCCAACATAACTAACGCAGGATTGAATACTATGATTGGTCAGTTAAACATTAATGAGCAATTATATACGTACGCAGCAGGTATATCGATTAAAAACACCGCAGTCGGAGCTATGACTATTGGTAAGGGTGTTAATATTAGTTACGTTAATCCCTTGGTAAATAACACCCCGTATTCTTTAGCTTTAGGATGGAATACCACAACACCTCAACATTTATTTACTTCTACTTATGCAGTACTAAACGGAAATACTAAGGTTGGTTCAGAGGTTAACTCATTCCAAGGTGGCGAAACCCTTATCCAAGGAGCAGATACTTTAAGCACTTCAACGGCTTTATCAATCTATGATAACGATACAACGCCAAGTTTATTATTTGACGTAAGAAATAACGGAGATATAGGATTATTTGGTGGTACGGCAGCAGGACAACAATCGACAACGGGAACAGTTGCAGGATTTACGGCAGGAGTTGGAACGGGTGTAAACGCTGACAGTACTTTTACAGGTGGAACAGGGGTAACGGCTTATACTATATCAGACGTAGTGTTAGCACTTAAAAACTTAAATATTTTACAAGCTTAATAATTAATTAACTAATTTTATAATATGAAAAATCACGGAATAAGTAACGGTTACTATTACAAGGTAATAGGTGACATAAACAAAGATACAGGGGGAATAATCACAAACCCAGTTATAAAAATTGGTTTAGGGGGTATTGAAACGGCTGCACAGTCGGGAGTTTATCAATGCAAATACGAGGTTTATAGTTCAGAAAGCGACTATTTAAACGGCTTCTTTTTCCAAAAAGCTTGGGACGTTGTGAACAATGTAAGAATCAAAGACTTTACAGCACCTTACGATCCATCAATGGACGGATTTAATGCGCCCGAAAAACAAAAAACAATATTAGCGAATCAATTCGGTTGGGACGTTGCTAATATTGAATTAGTAGCCGACCCAGTTGAGGAAGAACCAGTTGAAGAAGTTTAATGTATTTCGGTAATATATACCCATTCCTAACAGAGGAAGAGATTAAAAACGCTTTATTAAGGCAGGTTAATTACTACAACCTGCTTTTTTTAATGCCTGTATTTAATGAAGCGTGGGAGTCTAAATATTGGCGTACTAAAGGTTATGATGGTTCTACTTTCATAAGTGATAAATCTCACCCTAGTATAGATGCTTTTTTACATGATTGGGGGTATCGTGTTTACGGTGGTAATTACAAAGATGATTATGTTTTTTATAAGCTTCAAAAGATTCTAGGAGATAAAGCAAAGCGTAATTATTTTGGTGTTATCGTTGGTGGTTTCTTCTTTAGAGCTAAAAACAGAATTTTCAAAGGTAAGAAAGGCGAATCAACAGAAAAGCTTGATGATTTATATCATTATTTACGTAGAATTTAATATATTTGTTTATGACTAAAAAACAGGCATTAGATGTATTAGTAGAGTTAGCTTTTTCGGCTGAATTACCAAAGGCTTTAACAGCTAAAGAAGCATCACAATATATTAACCAAATCCAAACCGCTAAAACCACTTTAGAATCAGTTATAAAAGAAGATAAAGAGGATAAGTAATGGATGAGGCGTTAACAATAGAGAATATCATACAGCTTATAGTTTTCTTAGGTGGACTTCTATCAGTTTTTATTAGATTTAATAATAAGACTGAAAAGCACGATCTAATGATTATACAACTGGAAAAAGATATTAAATCTGTTAAGGAAGAGAACAAAGAAAACTACGCTAAATTAGAAGCTAAAATAAGTGATGTTGAGGATGATTTAAAAAACATTGCTTCTGATATTGGAGAGATAAAAGGATTCATTAAAAATCTTAGTTCTACAAAATGAAACTAACACTAATTAGAGATACTTACACAAGTAAAAGTACTATAGGTAGGCTTTTTATTGATGGCGTTGAGTTTTGTTATACGCTTGAAGATGTTGTAAGGGCTAAAGGTGTTAAAGTTTATGGAGAAACTGCTATACCTAGTGGCGATTATTCAACCACTTTAAGCTACTCTAATAGATTTAAAGAGGTAATGCCTCTAATTTATAATAAAGAGGATTTAAGCGTACAAGATGGCTACGGTGTTAGATTTGACGGTATTAGAATACATTGGGGAAATAAAGCAGAACATTCCCACGGGTGTATATTGCTTGGATCGTCAAAGAGTAAGGATTTCGTAGGTAACAGTAAAAAGACTTATAAAGAGTTTTTAAAGTTGTTAGGTGATTTTGATATTATTAAACTTGAAATAATTAACAAAGAGCAAACTAAATGAAAAAATTATTAGGATTAGCAAAAGGATTCTTTTTAAAACCTGAAACAGTTAAGAATATTGTTAACGGTGTTGAGGTTGTAGGAAAGAACAAAGTAAATAAAAAGAAAGTTGCATTAATTGTAACCATTGTATTAGCTGTATTAGCTTTATGTGGTGCTATTAGTGAGGAAACATTTATAGAATTATTCAAAGACATTAATTAAAGGCTCTCGCCCTTTCTGGGCTTGTTTTGTTTGTTTGTACCTCGGGGCTTGTTACCTCGGGGTTTTTTTATGCTCAAAAAATAAATATTTAAAATTATAGTTGCGTATTAAAAAGTTATTACTATATTTACATCAGTAACAAACAAAAACAAACATTATGAGTAACTTTAACGAAACATTAGCAGAGATTCAAAAAGCAGAAAATACTATCTTTTCTGTAACCTTCACAAAGAAAGACGGAAGCGTTAGAACAATGGTTGCAAGGCTAAACGTAAAGAAAGGTGTAAACGGTAAAGGAATGGCTTACAATCCAATTGAGAAGGGTTTACTTCCTGTATGGGATATGCAAAAGAATGCTTTTAGAATGGTGAACTTAAAAACGGTAACTGAATTAAAAATAAAAGGTGAGGAGGTTCTGTAACCCCTTACTTTTACAAACTATAAACTAATATATTATGTGGATTAAAATTAAAGAGCAAAGATTAAATTTTGACAAAGTTTCAGATTACGCTAAAACTAATGGAGGTGTAAAGTTATTCTATCAATCTTTTTTAGGTGAATGTAATGATGATCAATTTTATGAGTTAATTCCTTGTGATACTGATATTGAAGCAAAGGCTATTATTAGTCAATTAGATAAAATTTTAAACGTAGTAGAATTATGAAAAAGAAAGTATTAATATATGCCCTGATTGCTTTAGGTTGGGGCTTAATCTTAGGCTCTTATTTTATTAGTAGCTGGATTTATGAGGAAATAGTAGTAGGATTATTCTTACTAG
>JAAHTH010001272.1_pt1 | contig 16573 bp, 8 predicted proteins | sample 6116091 | NCBI WGS metagenome assembly JAAHTH01 (sample SAMN13939990, study PRJNA603662) | sponge metagenome | isolation source: marine sponge | host: Mycale hentscheli | place: New Zealand | collected 2006 | reverse complement strand
GCGTTATATATGTTAGGATATTCTGTACTTCTTAAAGCTTCTTCTATTTCTGATCTAGGTATAGAGTAAGATAACTTCTCTCCATCTTTTGTCTCAACGGTACCTGTATATTCATTTCCAGTCATTTTAGAATTAACTACAAATTGAACTATAGCTTCCTTGTTGTTAGCATCTAACCTATTTTCAGCTCTTTGTTTAGCACCTGGACCACTATTAGGATCTTCTATAGTTGCAACGTCTTCAGCATTTTGTATGCCTTTATTTAATTCTTTTATTCTTTCTTGAAGTCTGGATATTTTGTCTTTGTTTTTGTCTTTATCTTTTACAAGATCTTTTATTTGATTTATTATCTTTTTCTTTTCAGCCTCATTATCTATTAAAGCAAATCTATTTGCCTCAGTTGCTTCAAATTCTTCTCCTTGACCAATTGGATCTAAAATACTTTTTGGTTTTCTTCTTTTAGTTTTTTTAGTAACTGGTGGTGGAGTAGGTTTTTTAGGTATTGTTTTCTTAATCTCTTCTTTAACAAGATCTACATCTTCACTCATTAAATCTAATAACTTTAAAAAATCTACATCAGACGCCTCTTGAGATTCTAATATACCATCTGAGTTTACACTTAATTCAGTAGAAACAATGTCTTTTAACTTGTCTAAATCAATAGATTCAAGTTTTCCTTCTCTCATGAAATCTCTAGCATTAGCTATAATCTCATCAGCTTGCATTTGTTTATTCTCTGGATCAAGTTTTATATAAGCATTTATTAAACTCTTAAATTCTTGTTCAGACTCTGGACTATCAAACTTTAAGGCTCCGCTTTGTAGGTCAGCAGCTATTTGTTCTGCTATTTTTAATGTTATATCATCTCCAAACTCTTCTTCTAATACATCTACAAAATAATGATCTAACTCATGATCAAACTTTGGAAGCGTTTTATTGGCTCTGTTAAGTAAGTAAGCTTCTCTAGAAAATATAAATACTTTATCTTTTTTAATATACTTAGCTTGTTGAGTTATTCCGTCTGATTTTAAAGTAGTCCCAATAGATTTAGCGTAGGCCTCAGCCTCTTCGTTTGTATCGAATATTTTTACATTTACATCTTTATCTTGCGCGTTTTCTATTTTATTCAAAAATTCATTTTGACTTTCTGTAAATTGTTGAGATTTATCACTGGTAAACTCTGGTTTAATATCACCGTCTTCAGTTGTTGTCGCTTCAAACAATTGATTTAATTGACTTTCTAAATCTTTTATTCTTTGCTCTGTTTCTAGTTTTATATTATAAGGCAACTCACCTTTTAATTTTTCTTTTAGATCATATAACTCACTTTCTAACATTACTTGCTGAGCAGCTACATCATTGCTTAGTGTTATATCTACTTTTTGAAGTATGTCATGAGTTTTTAACAAAGAAGCTTTTTGCTCATTAAACTTTATCTCTGCTTCTTCAATTTTCTTTTTCTTTACACTTTCGTCTACAGCACTGTTTGTTATCTTGTCTATTGTTTGCGTTCTTAAAACTTCTAATTGTTTTAAGTAAATATCTATAACTTCTTTGCTTTTTAACGTAGACCATTCCTCAACGTGGTTTTCTAGCCATTTCTGTCTATTTCTAACTGATTTAACGTTTGATATTACGTTTACAGAAACCATACCTTTGTTAACGATACCTATACCTATAAGAGAAACTTTAGCGGTTTCAATAAGTCTATTGTTATATTCTTCACTTCCAAAATCAGGACTATTAAATAAAGTTTGTTCCCAACCTAAATCTCTTAATTTATCATCTTGAGATTTTTCGATGAGCATGTTAACCATTTCCTGAATTGTCTCATCAGCTACGTTAAAAGCTAAACCATTTACATATGTTATAGCTCCTGCTTTTACTAATTGATCAATTTCGTTTTTTACAAATTGTTTTATACCTATACCTTTAATTTCATTTTTAGCAGCTCTACCAGTTATATAAGTAGCAAGTCTACTCATAGCTCGTGAATTACCTAAAGCTTCTATACCTATTTTATCCATATAAGCCTCAATGCCTGGTTTAAAGAGCTCTATAATACTTCTATCCATAGGAGATAGATTAACTTTCTTACCTGTTTTAGCTTCTAATTCCTTTATACTTTCATCTAAAGAAACCACAGAGTCAACATGTAGTCTAGTTAAGATACTTATAGGAGTATTTTCTACAGCACTTAAAGTTATAGCTTGTCTTTTGTTTATTTTACCAGCTCTATACGCGTCCATTATCTGCGCGTTCTTTCTACCTAGCCATTTCAACCTAGACGGATTATCAACCCAATTAACTAATCTACCAACTGTACTAGCTTTACTAGCTCCAGCTGTAGCTACAGTTACTGCTATATCAAAAGCAACATCAGTAACTAAACCTAAAACTTGATATCCAGTTGTATCCCAATCTTGTAGATCATAACTTTGTGCAAATCCACCAGGTTTTATAGTAAGCTCGTCTTCAATAAATTGATCAACACCAGCGTTCATTGCGCTAATTGCTTTTTGAGTAAGTTCTACCGTTTGTGCTTCTAAAGCTGCAAGTTCATCTGCTCCAACACCTTCTAATACAGCTTCAGTAATCATGTGTTGTAATTTCGTTATTTCTAATCCTAAAGAATATAATCCAGGTAATATTTTAGCGGCATTAGCTACTATTCTATTAAATACGAAAGCTACGTCTTGAGCCCATGTTTGACCTTTTTCACTTATAGCATCGGTCATGTTCTTCATTTCTTGCTCTGCTGCTTTTTGAGCGCTGTTTAAACTTTGTACTGTTTTAGTCAACATGTTTTTAGTGTAATCTATCTTATCACTAAGTTTTGACATTTCATCATGAAGACCTATTTGATCTACTTTGTTTTCAACTTGCAACCCACTCATTGGTAGTTGACCTCTAGAACCTGAAAAATCATCGACAAAATTATCTCTTTCTCTAATTATTAAAGGCAAGCCACCATCAGTAGTTTCATCTTTAGGATATGTGAAACTAATTTCATTGCCAGGTGAAGTTAACACTGTTTGCTCTATACCAGCTGCATTAACTGGTGGATTATTAAAAGAAGTATTGTTTTTATACATCTGATTACCATCAGAGTCTAAATACTGTACACTATATAAATTTATTGGAGTACTGTTATAATTAGTTAAAACTTGTTTATATTTATCTTTTATAGCATCATTGTTGTCTATTCTATTATTTATTTCTTCACCTAGTTTAACATACTTTCTTCTAGTTTTACTTCCCTTTTCTCTACTTTTTGGATCTTTTTCTAACTCAGCAAATTGTTGCTTTAATTTTTTAGTTTCAGTTTTGTAACTTTGAAAAGAACTAGCCATTTCATTAAGTACATTATCCATCTGCAATTTAGTATTGCTAGTTTTGTTAATGTTATCCGATAAACTATTAGTTGTAGGATCGTTTTCTACTTCCTCTAACAATTGATCGTATCTTTGTTTAAAATAATTAGCTCTATTTAATATATCTTGAAGTTCACCAACAGCTGTATTATTAAAGTCTGCTTTTCCACCTTCTTTGATTCTATCAGCTATTGTTTCTTGATTCTTTTTTAACCAAGGAAAAATGAAAGCAAAACTTTCTGATTTCTGAAAAGCACGTTCGTATCCATCTTCTGTATCATACTCTTGTAAAGCTCTTAAACCACCATCATCGTCTTCTTTTATACCTTCAGGCATATAACCATACCAATCTGTAAATTGTATAAAATCAGCAGCTTTGCCATCAGTGTTTAAAACATCACCAGTATATAGGTTTTGCCAAACATCTGCCGTTCTAGGAACTCCATCTATATCATATGCAACATCTGCATATAGTCTTTTATCTATTGGATCATAGAAAAAACCATACGAAGCAAACTCTGATGAATTTATAGACTCAAGTATTTCTTTAACTGTTATCTCGCCATTTTCAAATCTATTTTCTAAATTGTCTACAGCTGTATTAAAAAAATTATAAGCTTCTTCATAATTCATGTTTTCAAAATCCGCAACAACTTTTATATTTGGGTCGCTTTTGCTAGGAACTAATAACAGATCTAAATCTGGTTGAAACAGCTCATCTATATAGGTTTGAGCATTTGCTTCAAACATTAGGTTATACTCATATGGAGTAGGAGCATACTTCGCGCGCTTTTCATCAGCATTAGCATCTATAACAAAACCATTACTATAAGGATCTATAGCTGATTCTATTAACGGTACTGGAGTATATTTAACTTCAACTTCCCCATATGGAGTTTCCCTAGCTAAAACTAATTGATCTTCTCCACCAATAAAAGTTTCAATTCTACTTTTCTTAAAATCATAATCGTATTGAAAATCTATTTCTCCATCAGAAGTCTGAAATGGTATAGGTGTTGAATAATCAATTTCTGGAATTAATATATCTTGCTTACTAGTTTCAGGGCCTTTCCATTTAATACCTATTAGCTTGAAATCTTCAAAACCAGAACCTTTAACTTCACTTTTTCTTAAGTCTGGATTATAAACACTTCTTTTGTTGTTTTGCATTTTATTCCACTCGCTTGAAACTCTATTAGCTAAGTTTGGATTAACTTCAGCTATTTCGTCCATTGAAGTTATATCAAAATCAGGATCAAAACTATTTTTAGACAACTCTTCATTCCACTTTTCTCCTTGATAAACTTCATTTAATCTTTTATTAAATTCATCTATAGGTATATAGCTATTTCTACCTCCTGACATCCATAATTCTTTGTCCTCAGGTTTTAACTTCTCTAAAGTGTTAAGATTATGCTTCGTAGCATCGTCCAATGTAAGGGTTTTTGTAGTGTAATCTTCTCCATCACCTTCATAGACTCTTACCTGATCACCCGTTTCGTGCTTCTCATATTGCTCTACTCTTTCGTATTGATCTCTATTTAAATCAAGTTTTACTATTCCCTCTTGATCATCTCTTGGATCCAATATATCTTCTAAAATATTTATTAACGCTGGATCATTTATAGTAGAAGTATTTTTTTCTATGTTTATTAAACCATCTTCACTAACATTTTCGTCTGCCCAGTTTTTAATTTCCTCTAATTTTTTAATATCTTTTTGTTCTTTTTTTGCTGGTTGTACATGTCTCCATGGATAATCAAAAGACTGAGTGTATGGGTCTTCATCGTTGATTGTTGATGAGGACACAACCCCTGTAGGCGATGGTTTAACTTTATTTTTAATTTTAGGCACTTTTATTTTATGGTCGCTCCAGTTGTAGTTACCATTTTTATCTTTAGTGTTTTTACCTTTACCCTGTACAGTGTACTTAAGTTTTTCTCCACCTTTTAGATCTTCCCATTTTTGATTAGTACCTGGTTTTATTTTGGTCTTTGGAGTTTTTTGCTTTTTATTATAATTAGGCCCTTTTTGCGCTGTAGACACTTGACCTTGAGAATATCCACTACCACCTTTACCTTTTAAACTAGCTTTGTTGGATTTTTTAGCTTGCCTTTTCGCTTTTCTCTTCTTTGGATTGCCAGGACCTGTGTTAAAATTAGTACTAGAAAATGTAACCATATTATACGATATTTACTTTTTCAACTGTTTCGTCAAATAAGTTATTAGATGATTTAACTTCTTCACCAGCGTTTTCAACACCTTCGTCAGAATCACCTTGCTTAATAGCTGATTCTTGTTTGACGTAAGGTAATACGCTTTGGTTATGATAACCATTATTAAAAGACCAACCTAATAAATCTCTTTGAAAATCAACTAATGGTGAGTTTTTCTGAGTGTAGTTTACTTCAGCACCCATATATGAACCCCATTGTTCTCCACCATTTTCTTGGTAATCCTTTACTAAATCTACATTAGGGAAATACTTTCTGTATTCTGAAAATATAGACACAAGTTTATTTTCTAAAGGTGACCAAGAATCAGGGTTTTCATAATCTAAACCATTTAAAGCACTTACAGACATTTGTTGAGCTTGAGGCCATAAAGACTGCATACTACTTTTTTGATTTAATATATTAGTATGATCGTAATTAGATATAACTTCTTCTATTTTTTGATTATCTTCTATAGTATACATTACATCTTCTTTATCACTTTTTACAGGTTGTAAGTTTAAATCAGCAGTTATTTGTTCTACTAATGGAACATCTCCTATTGAATCCATACTGTTGTACACTAATTCTTTTGGATCCCCTAGCAAAGGTATTAATTGATCTGAGTTAATACTTGGATCTAATTGTTGCTGTATAAGTCTTTCTACATATATAGGTTCACTGTTTTCTTTATATATTAAAAGCTCATCGTTTTCATCTAGTTCTAAGTTAAAATTAGCATCTTGATTTACGTTAAAGTCACTTATATAATCTAACCATTGTTTATTTTCAGCCATTAAACCTACGTTTATAGAACCTGGTGATCCTAAAGGTTTTATTAAAGCTTCAGACAAAACGCTGTTTGCATCTTTAAATATAGACAATGCACCTACTATTTTGTCAGGCATATTTAAAAGCTTTTTTTGTCTAGCTGGGTCATTATCTACAACAGCTTGATAATAAGCGTCCTTCATTTTAGTTGCTACAAAATCAGCGTTTTTATTATTGGTATTTACAGGAGGTTTTGAAATGTTACTTAAAGATCCTAAGTCACCACCGTTGTAACTTTTTAATTTTAAGTAATTAATAGTATCACTAGCTTGTTTAAAGTTGCTGTTGAAACCTTTCTCTGCAACACCTGATTGTACTTCTATAGCTTTATTAAATTCTTGTACATTGTCAGTATCGCGCTTGTTTCCGTGTTTATCACTAGTTGTAGCTTGGTTAGAGTAATCTTTCATTTTTTTATTTTAATATTACACTGAAAAAATCATGGCATTGGGCTTATTGCTCCTACACCAACTAAGTTGCCTATAGTACCCATTCCAGCGCTAGCTATATTTCCAAACGCATCGTATTTCATTTGAGTATGAGCTTGTTCTTTTTGTAGTTCATTATCCATTTGAGCTGATAACCTGTCTAATTTAGCCATGTCTCTATTTTCTTGCTGAGCAAACCTCCATTGTTCACCTTGTGCTACTTGAGTTTGTCTAGATTGCTCGCCTCTTGCTACTGCCATTTGTCTAGTTGACTCTCCTTGAGCAACAGCCATTTGTCTAGATTGTTCACCTTGCGCTTTCAGCTTTTGGTTACTAGCCTCTTGTTGTTCTATGCTAGCGGATATACCTTTTTTACTTTCTAGAGCCATACGGGCTAGCGCTGTAGCACCTCCGGAACCTCTACCAGTTCTAAGCATGGTATCTAAAGTGTTGGCTAAAGCTTGATCAGCTTGCTCTGCTTGAAACTCAGCAGCTTGAGTAGCTACACCTAAATTAGCATAAGGATTATCCATTTTAGCATATGGATTTGTCAAATCTTTAAAAGGATTAGTTGCGCTAGCATATGGATTTGTTATAGCCTGCATAGCATTTTCTTTGTCAGTTATAGCGCCTTCTATTTCTCCGGCTTTTATCCTTGCTTTTTTAGCTTTTGAATTATTAGAAATAGCACTAGCCGTGTTGGCTCCAACCGCTATTGCTCCTCCTACTACTACTGCTGTTGTTACTGCTGCCATATTAATTTATTTTTTTCATTAGTTCATACGATGGTGTTTTATCTACGAACCATCCGCTTTTTTCAAAAGTGTTAATCAAGTTTTTATGTTTTCCTACGAATAAAACGTATTTAAAACCTTGAGATTTTAATATATTTTCTGCTGCGTTTATGAAAAGCTCTAAAGCTTCTTGCCTGTCATTTTCTCTATACTCTGGATCTGATATTATGTATTCTACCCAAGCTCCTTTTGAGTTAGTAGTGTACATAAAACCAGCTAATATTTTTCTTTCTTCTTTTTCTACCATTAAACCACAAAGGCCATTGTCAGGTAAAGCTTCTCTATCAGGTGTTTTCCACCCGTTCCACTTTTCCCACCAAGTTGGTAAAATTTCCCAGTCTGATTCTTGTAATCTTCTAATATTTAATTGCATTTAATTGATTTGATTTGTTCTTATAAATTTACTACTAGCGGAGAATAGTTCTTTAACACCGCCTAGTTGAGTGCTTTCGTCTGTACTAAGTTTAACTTCAGCTGTAAAGCCTTTTATACCAGCCATATCTGATCCATATGTAATTTCTTCGTAAGCTACATTACTATTATTGATTAAGTTAGACATGTATACGTTTTCTTTTCTGTTAAATCCAACTCTTAAGTTGTAACCTTGATTATCTATATATAAGCCTTCAGTAAAACTTTTAACAGATGCTGACGTGTCTCTAGTTTCTTCCCAATTAGTAGAATAAAGATCCGGTCCTGTATAATAAGATCTAAAATAATCTACCTGCCACCCATTACTTCCTTCATAACTAACTGTTTTAAAGTTTTTCATTATTGATGGTTGAGGATTAAAAACAAAAACTATACTTGAATTATATTGTTCTCCATAGAAATAACTTCTATTAGCTGTAGGAAAGTAGTGCTGATATAAATCTGTGTTATTAGAAGTATATAAATTTCTTTTAAAGCTTTGTATTATTGTTGGTTTATAAGTGTAAAAACTAACCCAACCTCTAACAGTTTCATCATAAGCTAAAGTTTTATATTCTCCAACCTCATCATTTGGATTAGCCGGCTGAATAGATAATAAATATTCGTCGGCATAGTTATCAAATCCACCAACAACAGAATCTTTTCTAAAACTTGAAAATGTAACTTCGTCATCAACAAGCACGTCTATTTGATTATTTAAAGTTATGCTTACAGTTGAATTTGCTCCAGATCCACTATATGCAGTTAAATCAACTATTATAGGTGAATTAGGAAACGACTGTAAGGTCATTCCATTTTCTAATAGTTCTACTCCTTCACCTTCTGCTGTTACAACATAACCACTTCCTGCTTGTAAGATAACTGAAACATTGTATAAAGAAAGTTGTTCTCTTAAAGATCCTAGTTTATCTCTAAAAAAATCTTTCATACCATAGTTACTTATTTCAGTTAGTCCATCATACGTGAGTCTAAGAACTTTTCCTCTATAAGCGTCTGTAAAGTATCTTCTTGTGCCAAAATGAGCAAAGCTTTCAGGATTTTTACTTATTCCGTAATCGCCATTATATGGCGTGACTTGACCTATAACAACTTCACTAGTTGTAAGAGAGCCACCTCCTGAAGCTGAATATATAGCATCTTTATCGATTAAACCTCTACTACATTTATTCTCTTGTAATATGTCTAAATTAGTATTAGATGCAAATATTTTTTGTATAGAACCATACCTTGGATCTACATCTTTTCTTATGTCTTCAGCTATTGAAAACACATTAGTTTCATTTATTTGTGTTGTAGAATTAAAAATACCTGAATATATTATACTTGAATTTAGTACTTGCTCATCTTTTATTTCTACAGCAGCATAAGCTTTTGGGCCTAACTCTGTTTGTGTATTGTTGTAACCACCTCTTATTCTAGCCTCTTCCGCATACCAATTATACTCAGGTGGCGCCACATTTTTTTTATTCATATCAACGCCAAAACAAGGGTAACCTTCAGGAACCCAAGGTAGACTAGGCCAAACAGCTTCTGAGTTAACCTTAACAGAAACACTACTACTTCCTGAGTTAGTTTCAAACAAACTACCAATAGCTCTTTTAAGTAAAAAAGTGTTAAAATAACTTACTTCTATTACTGTACTCATATAATTACTTGTTTTAAATTAATATTACTAAGTGTACGTAGGACAAATCTCATCGCTTGTGTCTCCAGTAAAGCAGTTTACTTCAAACTGTATGTACCTATATATAGATATACCAGCTGGTGCTTGACCTACTAAAGCCCCGTCTGATAATTTAACCAATAACATATAACCTAAAGGTTCGTTTGACTTCTTGTATATTGGATTATTACCACCACAGTCTATAACATTTGGTATACTACCAAAAGCAATAACATCCCAATTACAAGTTCCACCTGGATCACTGCACGCATACCAATTATTAGGAGTAGTAAAATTACCACTTTGAAAAACGTTGTCAAGGCCAAAACCATTTGGATTACCAGGTCTAACACTTCTATTATAAAATATTGTATTCTCAAAAGTTTGAGTTCCTTGTTGTGGTGAATATCCAATTTTAAACCATGGATCACCAAATGGTGAATTCCAATTATTTGATGCATTACCACCATCTAACTTTATATAACCTATGCCTGACTGAACCCAAGCTTGAACAATTTCCCATTTTAACTGTCTTCTATTTGGCTCTGGGGTATTTGTTGAAGGATCAGCACTTCCATTAAAACCATCTAAAACAATTAAAGGGGAATAAGTGTTAGAGTTAGGTTGAGGTTGACATGGGTTTGGATCTGTAGGTCCATTTGATCTTACTCTTTGTTTTAAACCTAAATTAAGTCTATTAACCGGGTTTACGGGAATTGGATTGTTTGGATCAAAAGTAGGAGGTGGTTCGGGCATAGGTGTTTGTGACCCTACAGGATAATAAGCATACGGTGATATGTTATTCAATAGATTAGGTGGTTGCACAACTATACTATTAGTAACATTTCCATTAACCACTTCAAAAGTAAAAGTGTAATTGTCAACAGTAGGTGAACTAGCATACCAAACAAAAAATTGATTAGGAGCTATAGCCATTTTAAAACTATTGTTAGCGTTTTTTATAAGCGTAGTACTAAATCTACTAGTAACATTTCCACCATTACCGTTTGTAGCTAAAGTTAATGTTATAGAAGTAGTAGCATTATTTATGACTAAACCACCAGCTGTTAGAGGATAAAAATCACCTGTAACAGTATCGCCATCGCCCATGCTTTCATCTAGAAAAAAGTTTAATGATTCTAGATCAGTTGGTGTTTCACTATCTTGCGCTGGATCTTCATCTAATATAAAGTCATTTAATTCTGATATTAACCCAGTAGTATTTGTTTCATAAAATATAGGTATATTAGAAACTGTAGGAGCTGTTTCATATACACTTAATACTCCAAATCTATAATTAGGTAAAGGCCACTTTTCAGGATTGGCATATGCAAAACTTACACTTCTAGGATCAAGTTGATTGCTTTGTGCTAGGAAACCAACAGCTGTACCTATTTGTTTTTGAGTTGATATACTTGCTATTAAAGCGGAGTTATCATTATCAAAAGGGATACTATTTCCTGTATCTCCAGCTATAGAGTAAAAAGGTGAGATTCTAAAATCTGCAGTTCCAAACTCAAAACCATTTATTGTCCTGTCAGTGCCTACATCTTTAGACTTTCCTATTCTAACTACTTTATCCGCTGTTTTCTCAGGTGTTATTTGTATATTCTTATTTCTCCACTTGACTAATGCATCACCATCAAAAATATTGTTACCACCATCAACATCCATGGCATCGTCAACTAAATAGTTAACAACTCTTGGCCACATTTTTACACTACTATTAAAAAGAGATTGTTCTGGACCTACTTCTTGCAAATCTCTTGGAACTTTATTTATATTATCTCCATATAAAGTTGTATATGCTTTTATTTTACTATACGTAAAGCCAAAAGGAGTAGACCAAAAACCACCGGCTGGATAAGCTTGAGTAACTGTTGGAGCATCTTGCACAGAGTCTTTGTCTTGTGGTAAATTGTTTAAAATACCTGGAAGATAAACATTGTAATAATCTTGTTCCTGTTGTTTAACTACTATTTTATAAGTATACCAACCTAGAGGATTTGCATCTTTTAAAACTTTTACTTCTATCTCTATATCATCGGCGGTGCCACTACCACTTGGGTCAGCAAATAATACAAACTCACCTATTCCATAGTTTTTTCCAGCTTTAATTATGTTAGCACTACTTATATTTGTGTCTCCATTAGAATCTACCACAACCTGCAGCGTTAAGCCAGTTCCTACACCTTCAGTATCGTAAGCTTCAACTTGATAAGTATTATTGGGTAACCAGTTGGCTCCTTGACTAAGAACTTCAAACTGTAACACTCCTCCTTCATCAGCGTACAATCCAGCGTACCCAACGGTATTTAAAGCTGACGGTATTACACTATTAAATTTAACTTTTAAAGAATCACCTGGCCAAACATCTTCTGGTTCAATACCGTTATAAGAAAATAAATCTTGTCCTTCGCTTCTATAATATGAAAAAATTGTGGATCCACCAAATTGTCCTAAGTTACCAAATTCAGTTGTTTTTGATAAATCATTTTGAGATAATATAACATCGGATTGTCTTCCATATCTGTCTGATAAAACAACACCAACCTGATATGTTCTGTTTTGTTTTAAACTATGGTTTTGGTATTCTTTTCTATAGTATGGTTTAGTAACTATACCGGTTACTCCTTCTTTTAGTTTAGGTGTTACACTTACATTATAGTCAAAGTTATTTGGTACAGCTGTTTTTGCAACGTAATTAGCATATAATATTCTATTGCCAGCGGTGTCTTGTGTTAAAGCTCTTATAGGTGTTACATCAGAAACTCTTACTAAATAAGACTCAGGTAATGTTCTAATAGGTTTTCTAGAGTTGTATACATATTCGTAAGTGTCAGAGGTTGTAGTATCTATTATTTCTTGAGTCTTTATAGTGTCTAAAACCATCAAGTTTAAGCTATCTGAAGATTTATATAGTATGTCAATTTCTTGAACATGATATATATCGTAAAGATCACTGAATTTATCAACATCTGCCGCTGTTGGAATCTGAAGTTTTACTTGAGTTATTTTATTTTCAAAAAAAGAAGCTATGGTACTATCATATATTTGTTTTTCACCATCAAAATCATCTTCTTGTCTATTTTGTATATAACCATCGTTTTTAGGAACAAATATAGATTGCGTGAATGGAGAAGCTATAGAATACTCATTATCGTCAAATTTAAACCTATAAGCTAATTTTATAAACTTATCTTTTAAAAAATTTTCATCTCCGGGAAATTCAGGATCGTAGTACGGGTTTAAGCCTATAGTTAATGTGTCACCAACATTTAAATTAGGGACTTCATCTGAAAGATATATATCACCATTTAGTACGTCAACTTTTAATATAGTTTCACCCCAACTATTAAAATCTTCTAAAACACCAATTTCAACGCCTTCGCATAAAATTCTTTCATTACCAGAAACACTTTCAACGCCTACATATTGAGCAATATTTGTTGCCGCGTCTACTTCATCACCGTTAGAAGCGTCAGGTTTCGTGCAAATACCTTTAATCCGAGGTGGGTTAAAAACTTGGGAAGTTATTTCTATTTGAACATAGTAAGGCAATGTTTTAGATGTAACATCTCTCATTGTAGACTCTATCTCTCCACTAGAATTTTCTTTCCACAGCTTTATAGGATCCCAAGGAAAATACTTAGCAACAGATATTTGTTCTTCTTTGTAATAATAAGGATTACCAGAAGTAAAACTTTGTTCTAAAGCTTTTGTTATATTTATTTTTCTAGGCTGATTGCGATTATCAGTCCAAAACAAAAGATTTTCAAGTATTGTTACACCTTGTACTGGATGAGTTTTAGAGAAATTTAAAAAACTACCAGCTACTAATATTAAAAAACTATCTGTGTCAAAGTTATAATATAATACAAAACATTCTGAACCACTTGTAGCTCTATTTGACAAAGTATTAAATGAAGAGTCTGTGTAATTAGTAGCAAAAGCATATAAACTATTAGTACTTTCATCTACTTGTGATCCTATTATATCTAAATTTCTAGTTGTTATACCAAAATTAGTTAAAAGTTGATTACCTAAAATATTTTCCATCGCGCCAACATCATCACTTTCTGATTTATTGACAGCTATATTTATGCCTTCTCTATATTCTCCGTTAGGTAAAAGTCTTTCGTCCAAGTCTTGGTTCATCTTGGACTTCATAAAGGTATTTTTTATTTCCGGCATAATTAATGTTTAATCCATTTTGATTTACCTCTCATAACCTGTGTAAATGTATCTAGTTTTATATTTTGTAATCTTATTTTAGCATTTCTAACTTTTACAGATTTTTCTTTCTTATAAAAACTTTTAGTAAAACTATCAACATCTTTTCTAGGCGCGATTATATTATACATTATCGACATGTACATAGCTTCTTCTGCTAGTTTAGGTACTCTCATATCGCTTTCACTTCCTAATCCATCTGAAATGTATTTTAACACTATAGTTTTATTAGCTAAGTCACTTGAAAAAGAAAAACTACCAGTTCTTTCATTGATGCTAAACCAACCATTAGAATTACTATATTGAGGATCTAATCCAAATCTTCTACCATAAACAAATTTCCACCAAACATAATCATAAACACCACTATAACCTTCCATGTTAAAAGCTCCTGTTATATTGTTATCGTTGGCATTTGCCCATTCTTCTTCTATTAAAGACTGTTGAGCTTGATTATTTTCACCAAATGAATTTTGCGTAGGTACACCATTAGAATCTTGAATAGGTAATTCAGTTGGATTAGTGCTTAATCCTTCTAATGGGTTGATAGTGTGTAGAACACCTGATCTATCTGACCAAGCTACCCTAACATAATTTACATAGTCTTGCGGTATAGCCACAGACAAACTTGGTGGGATTGTTAATTCTTGAGATTTTAAACAAGGTAATGTGTCGTATGAAAGTTCTTGCAAACTTCTTTTAGCATGAAAAAGAACGTTGGTTCTTTTAACATCATTTAATATTTGATCAACACCAGTATAGCCAACTATAAAATTATCTACAATATCATTAAGTGATATATAACTATAACTACCATAATTTTTATTTATGGCATATTCTTTCAGTTGACACAATATAAAGCTACCAGCTAAAACTTGATTTTGTAAACCTACTTCGTTTGTAGAAGGATTTATTATATATATATCAGATTCAGGAATTTGTTGTAATGTAGTTGCGTCAAATAAATTAAAGTTTGAGTTGGACAATATTTGATCACCAGCCTGGTTATAAGCGCTGACCAGTGTGGTATTAAAACCTTGACCCGTAGCTGAATTTCCAAATGTCAGTGTAGATGTGTTATTAGAAAGTGGACCTAAAACTTTTTGTCCTGAATAATATTCTGCGTTTGATTCTTTTATAAGTCCCATTTTAACTTGCTTCTAATTGATCTTGTTGAGCCACAGCTTGCGCAGCGGTCTGAGTGATCTGTGAATTTCCTATTACTATACCTGAGTATGCTAATATCCTTAAAATAACTTCAGTTTGGTCTGTTTCATCTATTTCAAAATCTTGAAAACCAGTTGAAGGTATAACATTTGGATCTACAGGGTTACTAGAATTATTAAATATATAATTACCTAAACTAGGGTTTATAGTATATGCCCAAACAACATTTTTAGGTTTTCTAATATATTCTAAAGTATATGTAGAATTAGTATCGCTTATTGGTAGTGTTTTTATTTTATTACCTATCTGTGTGTATATAGGCCCTTGAACACCACTTGTAGGTGTAGTTGGGATAGGATTTGTCAGAGGAGATCTAACTATATGGTTAAATTCTCTTTTAGTAGTTTTCTCTACTTCAATATTTTTATAATCATATTTCTTATACATTATAGAACCTAGTCTATAAATCTCATTTGGCAAAGTGGCTTCACCAATGTTGTTAAAAACTAAAACTTGCTCTTCTTCAAAGTAAGCTATTTTTTCTTCTAAGAGTTTAACTCTATTAGCATATTCACTGCTGTTTCCACCAACTCTTAATTGTTGATTAAGGTTTTCAAAATAAGTTTCAAATATTTCCAACTGTACTTGTGTAGCTATTTGATTAAACTCATACGGTGTTATATAACCTCTTTGTTCTTTGTTTATTATACTTAGTACAGTTTTGTATACTGTGTTTACATTTATAGCCATTTTAGTTTTTTTATAAAAAAAAGGCGGCGCTTTGCCGCCCTTTTACTATTATTACAGGTTAAGAAATTATTTTAACTTTTTCTCTATAGATTTATAAACGTCTATTCCTTCGTCTGTTTTTAACCATACTGCAAAAGCGGAGTATGGATTTTCTTCAAAAGGTACAGTCATTAACTTTTTACCATTACTAGCCCACGCAAACGTTCTTTGATCCGCAGACAGCTTTATTATCATTGCTTCAGTAGCTTTAATAGAGAAATTTCTAAGCTCCACATTATCGTCATTAGCTAATTCTAAGAACAATATAGGATTTCTTTTAGCAAATATAAGTAGATCTCTTTTTATTTCCTTAGAACTCATCTTAGAAACTTTAGAACCTTGCTCAACTCTTAAAATAGCTTCACAGTGTTCTATATCTATTTCTCTAGCTAAAGATATCGCTTCAAATTCAGCTTCAATCCAATCTATCTCACTTTCAGCGTTTTGAATCTTATCTAGCTCTGCATATTTCTTATCAAGCTCTGGATGATATAAAGAAAGTAATTTCTGTAAATTTTGCTTTTCTTTAGGTACAAATAAAACACCATCTTTAAAAACAACATGTTCTAATGTTGACATACCTTGTTGTTCATCCGTAAATACAGATCTTTGATTACTAGCATATCTAAGTTCTCTTTGATATCCTTTT
>JAAHTH010001978.1_pt1 | contig 16574 bp, 32 predicted proteins | sample 6116091 | NCBI WGS metagenome assembly JAAHTH01 (sample SAMN13939990, study PRJNA603662) | sponge metagenome | isolation source: marine sponge | host: Mycale hentscheli | place: New Zealand | collected 2006 | reverse complement strand
CATGGTTAAAGAAATTTAGCCCTCAAGATAATTGGCAATTAAGTTCAGGTGATGACGACTCCACTGGAGAAGGTCAAAAAGTTAACGAAGACGGGACTAACAAGTAATAATTAAAAAGTTTTTGGAATAATTACAATTCAAAGAGCCCCTTTTTGGGGCTCTTCTTTTATTATGAAAATAGCAATAATTAGTGGAGGTTTTGACCCAATTCATGTAGGGCATATTGAATTAATGCAGAAGGCTAGGGAAATTTCTGACGCTTTATTGGTTATAGTTAATGATGATGATTTTTTGATTAATAAAAAAGGAAAATTGTTTATGCCTTTTAACGAAAGGGTTAAAATTATACAGTCTATACAATACGTAAGCGGAGTTGTGAAATCTATTGACAAAGATCAGACTGTTTGTAAAACGTTAGAAAACATCGCAGCCGAGACTGGTTTAGACGAAACACTTTTATTTTGCAACGGGGGAGATAGAACTTCCGGTGAAAATACCCCAGAACATAAATTATGTTTAGAATTAGGTGTCGAGCCGATATACGGCTTAGGAGATAAAATACAAAGTAGTAGTTGGCTAACTGATAGGAACACGTAGATAATTAGTGTAAAATTTCTTATGGAAAATTGGCATTCTTTTAAAAATACAATCGATATAGACAATATCACAAAAGAAAACTGGCAAGATCTTTACGACATTGGGGGGTGGGAAGGTAAAGGATCTGGTCCGGGTAGCGAGGCAAGTGTTAATTCTGAATTAGTTTCTTATATATCTAATTTTATTTTTAAAAATAAAATAGCATCTATTGTTGATTTTGGTTGCGGAGACTTACAATGGATTAGTCAGATTTTTTCTAACCAACTTTCTTACGTAGGGGTTGATTTTACCCCGAGTATAATAAATGAAAATAACGCTTCTTTTCCAGATCAAACCTTTATTCTTAATGATGTGTTAAACATAACAGGAACTTACGAAGTAGTAATATGTAAAGACTTAATCCATCACTGCAGAAATAACGCTTCAACGTATTTCGCAAAAATGAATGAAACGTCTTCTAGGTATATTATCCTTATAGGTCCTACCTACTTGAAAAATTTAGAGTCATTCAGAGCTCTTTTCCAGCAGTATAATTACAAGCCTGTACTAGATTTTATTTCAGACGAGGAAAAAACCATACACCTTCTTACAAAATGAAAATTGAAATACTTGGTTTTGTAGTTAAGATATTCCCTTTTAATATTAAAGTGTTTGATTCTTACAACAAGCTGGAAAAAAACTCTTCGGCAGATAAAATAGTAAATTATTGCATTACAGAAGGTTACTGCGACGACTGGATAACTGAAAAAGAAAAGCACTATCAAATCAAAGTGGAGATTTTAAGATTAAAAAATTATGAGCCAAATAAAAAAAGCTTATCTAGAATTAGCCAAAAGCATAATCCAGAACCATGAGGAAGAGCAATACAGAACGTTCAACAAACTTTGCGTTAATTTAGAAGTAAAAACTGAAGCTCATAAAGATATTCTTTTTGATTACTGCTTCAACAATAAACAAAACGAAGAAAGCAAAGGCATTATAAATTCTTATCTATAAGTGTAATTCAATACATGGGAATGTTCGATGATATTAGAGTTCCTGTAACCTTGCTAAAAACCTGCTTGAAAGCAAAGCAGTTTGAAGTAATAAAAGGAACAGGAAAAAAATACTTTTTTGCACAAACAAAAAGCTTTGATGCTTTAATGGATACTTATTTAGTAAAATGGAAACGTCTCTACAAAAGAAAAGGGAACGAAAAAATTTTCGAACCCCTAGATATTAAAGTTAATTTATACAATCAAGTTATTGATAATAAACATAATAAACACTGGTTTGAGTTTGATATTCTTTTTAAAAAAGGTAAAGTTAAAAAAATTTCATTAGTTGGACACCGGATCTTAACTAAAGAAGAAGCTGAAAAAGAAAGACAAAAGAGCATCGAAATCATAAATTACGCAGCTAAACGCAAAGCTACTAGTAAGAATAAGGTTTTTCGTTTTTTCGCTAGACTTTTTGAAAAGATTAGTTCATGCTTCAGTTGTAAGTCGAAGTGAAGTTTGAATTTGTGGGCTATCGAGTGATAGGGCTTCAAAACTCCATACGTGGAGACTCGCAAGACTAAAAATAAAATAAAAACAAAAGCGTTACCCAATAAAGTTGAAAGTAGAGGGGGTGTGCGCTCCCTCTACTAAATATATGAAAGTTTTAATTGCATGCGAGTTTAGTGGAGTAGTAAGAAAAGCTTTCGCTAAGAAAGGCCACGATGCATGGTCTTGCGACATAGTAAGATCCGAGACAAGAGGAAACCACCACAAAGGAGACGTTTTGGAAATTATAAACGAGGGGTGGGACCTGATGATAGCTCATCCTGAATGTAAACATTTGGCAGTTTCTGGAGCAAGATGGTTTAAAGATAAAAAAGAAGAACAAAAAGAGGCGGTAGATTTTTTTATGAAATTAGCAAACGCTCCGATAGATAAGATATGTATTGAAAACCCCGTATGTATCATGTCTAGCCGATGGAGAAAGCCCGATCAGACAATCCAACCTTGGATGTTTGGACATGGAGAGGTAAAAAGAACTTGCCTCTGGCTTAAAAACTTACCTAAATTACAACCTACAAACATAGTAGAAGGCAGAAGCAATAGGATACACTGGATGGGTGAGAGTAAAAAGCGCAGCAAAGAAAGAAGCAGAACTTATCGTGGAATAGCCGCTGCAATGGCAGAGCAGTGGGGGTAATTTAGTGTAACATTTAAATATGAATTACGATATTTCTTTAAATCAGGGAGAAGACTACGATCTAACCCAAACCATTACCGGATCGGATGGAAACGCTGTTAATTTTTCAGGATACGATGTAAGAGGCGAGGTAAGGTATTCTTACGGAGATTACCCGACAGGAGCTTCTGGAGTCTACTCTGGAGCTCTATTAGATCTCTCTCCTACTTTTACAAGCGCTGTAAGCGGTATTGTTAACATTTCTTTAAACCCAACTCAAACAGCATCCTTACCATCCACTATTGCTCTTTACAGTGTAGAAGCCTATACGTCTGGGGATGCAAGTGTAGTAAACGCTCTCAAAGGTAAAGTTAACGTATCCCCTCAAGTTCCGACTTCTTAATAAAAATTAAATTTTACTTGCATTTTGACGAGTAGTCTTATTTAATAAGGCTATGAATAAATGTTTTTTGTTTGATGTAGACGGGACACTGACTCCTTCTAGAAAAAAGATAAACGAATCATTTCTTACCTTTCTCAAGAGATGGGCGTCAGACACTATCGCTAGTGAAAATAAAGTTTTTTTAACTACGGGTAGCGACTTACCTAAATTAAAAGAGCAAGTTCCAAAGACTTTTCTAAATGACATTTCTGGTTATTTTTGTTGCATGGGCAACGAATATCATTCAAAAGGAAAGCTTATCTACCAAACTCTCAATACTCATTTAGAAAAAGGAGAACAAGTAGACCAATGGTTAAGCTCTCAACTAGAAAAAAGTAAATACAGTAAAAAATTCCCTCCGCATACAGAATTTAGAACAGGAATGGTAAACTTTAGCTTTGTAGGCAGAGGGTGCTCTACTGAGCAAAGAAGAGTTTATAACGAATGGGATAAGAAAAATAAACAAAGACAGAAATTAACCCTTGACTTTAACAAGACTTTCAAGCAAAAAAAGATCAAAGCTTTTGTAGGGGGAGAAATCTCAGTAGACATTCAAGAGGAAGGTTCAGATAAGGCTCAATGTATCGATTTTTTAAAGAAAAAATTAAAAGAACACGATTTTATTTTTTTTGGAGATCGCTGCGAGAGCTCTGGCAATGATCATTCTATTTACGAATTATGTAAACCGTCCAACAGGTGGCATGTAAAAAACTGGGAACATACATTTGAAATTATAACTAATAATTATTTATAATAAAGATAGAGAAAACGTATGAGTAGGGATAAGACACTGGAAGATTATTGGAAATGTCAATATTGCGGGAAAGACACCTCTAAACATCCGAAAACTGATCTGGTCGAACCGGACCATTGGGATTGTATTATTAGCAATATTATAGATAGAAAAAATGAAAAATAAAGTAGAGTTAATAGGTTATTACGGAGACGATCTCGTTCACGCTTGTTCAGCATGGACATCAACAAGTAGAGAATTAAATGATAAAAAAATCAAAAGAGTTGGTAAACTGCTTAATATGCTTGCTACTGATGGGCATCATACTCCTTTTGAAAAGTCTAGTCTTCATTTTCTTGTGGACACTGATATTGCTAGCCATATCCACCTACTCAAGCACCGTATTGGCGTCTCTATTAATGGGGAAAGCGCTAGATATAAAGAGATAAAAGAAGATAAATATCTTATACCTGAAGACTGGCCTGAGCATTGGCAAAAAAGATTAAAAAAACATTCAGAAGCAGGAAACGTCTTGTACCACGAAATAATTAAGGATCTTGAAGAGTCGCTTGGAAGAAAAAGAGTAAAAGAGTCTGCAAGGTTTTTCAAAGGATATAATTCTCAAATAGGAGCGGACATAATGTTCAACTGGAGATCTTTTTTTCATTTTTTAAACTTAAGAAATAAAGCTGACGCTCAGAAAGAAATTAGAGAAGTCGCAGCAAGAATGCTAGAATTAGTAAAAAACATTGAAGGTAACCCTTTTAAACAAACAATTTCAGCTTTTAAATTAGATTAATGAAAAATACCGAACAATTACCTGAAAAGATCAAACTTTTCATCCCCTTGATTTGTTATAACAGAAGTGCTCACACCGACTATATGATGTCGATTTTAAGCCTTTTGAATTACTGTTACCAAAAAAACATATCAGCTTCATTTTACCCTATATTTTGGGACAGTTTAATAAGCAGAGCGAGAAACGCAGCTACAGCAGAGTTTTTGGCAAGTGACGCTACTCATCTTTTATTTGTAGATGCTGATATAGAATTTAAACCAGAAGATGTCGTAAAGCTAATAGAAAGCGATAAGGATGTTATATGCTCTCCTTACCCAAAGAAATACCTGAAAGACAACCCTTATTCAGATGGAAGGCCATTTGAAAAAGTAGATTTTGCTGTGTCTGGTGAAATTTCAGTAAAAGACAAGAATTTATATCAAATAAATAGTGTTGCAACAGGCTTTCTCCTTATTAAAAAAGATGTGTTTAATAAAATCAAAGACGCTCACCCAGAGATTGAGTATACTAATGATATAGATGGGTATGGAGTTGGCAAAAAAATGCACGACTTTTTTAAAATCAACATCAATCCAGAGACAAATATTTATGAAAGTGAAGATTGGGGGTTTTGTACCCTTTGGAGAGGTTTGGGGGGTCAAGTTTTTGCTAGAGGAGATATTAGTTTAACTCATTGGGGTTGGCATGGTTACAAAGGGGACTTTAATAATTGGTTAATTTCAAATAATATATTAGAAATATAATGAACATAAGTGAATTCGAGAGAAGCAAGCCTACTAAAACTTACGCAAGCATAAAATCTTGCATAGATAAATATAGCAGCTATATTCAGCAATTAGATCCGGTTATGGACACTGCAGATGCAGCATACATTCAAGCGTATCAAGAGATACTTCAAGACTTAAAAAATATTAAAGCTTTATTCACAGAAGGTAAATAAGATATTTTTGATTTTTCGGCTTTACTTTTCCATAATATATTAAACTATGGAAAAAGAAATATTTTTAACTTCTAAATCATCAAAAGCAGCCGCCGTAAGGAATGATGATCTAGTTTTCAACGGGAAGGACATTTTAATTCCGTCTTACTACGCTCCTTTAGTTCTTGATTACATTTCTGAAACTTCAACAGAAGCGTGGAATGAGGCGGATAGAGAAGATTTTGATCAATTTAAAAAGTTTTTTAAGGATGTAATTTCATTTAAAGAACAAAAAATTAACCGCATGAAGACTTAGTAAGCCGAGAAACGAAACAAGACTTTTTAAAAAATAAAAAAGTGTAAACATAGGCGTGGCAAAATTCACAGCAACTTCAGCGGATTGGACTAAAAAAATCAGCTTTAATAGCCCTTTAGATTATGAGGAAGTAATCTTTGAGGTTGCTACGAAAGCTGTAGAGTGGGCTCTAAGAAGACGAAAAGAAGTAGGTCTTTTCGTGGAAGTAGAAGACGAAAGGGTCGTGGATAAAAATTTTTGCGTCTTATCTTACAGAGTTTTATGTAATGCAGGTTATCATACCCTAGCAGAAGCCCAAAGACAAGGGGTTAAGGAGGAGTATGAAATAGACCTAGCAGAAAACATAGAAATAGGACAGTTAATAAACAAGCTAAACAAAGCTGCAGAAAAAAAAGTTTACTGTATTGCTGAAATGGTAGAAACTCCTTTTGAAGAAAAAAAAAGGAAAACCGCAATGGTTTGTATTAAATTAGGGCTTTTCGAGGACATAAAGCTTGCTAAAGCTAAATGTAAAGAGCTTAATGTTTGTGTTAAGAGCAAGCAATTTGTAGTAAAAAAAATGTCTTTTAACAATTTTAATTGACAAGAATTATTAAAACAGTAGGATTGGGCTTATGAAGCTTGGTTTATGCTGTATATCGATATCTTTAAAAAAACAAGGTCTCAAATTTCAAAAGATGACCTACTCTAGGTTCAAGTCTCTCCCTAGGAACGAGGCTTTATCAACTCTTTCTGAGAGAATACTTAATAATCTTCAAGTCACTAATAAAATCATCAATTTCTGTCATGACAGTAAAATGTCTAGCTACCGTATGTCTTCTGATCTTTTTCCCGTCATCAATCATCCAGAAGTAAACCTCAGACCAGATCAACTTCCTAATAGTTTTTACATATTCAACGAGCTCTCTAAAATCAAAGATACAATAAAAAAAACGAGGCTTAAAATCACAGCTCACCCTTCTGAATACATAAGTTTAACTAGCGAAAACGAAAAAGTAATTCAAAATTCAATAACTGACCTAAAGGCTCATTCAGATTTATTCGACTGGCTTGATTTACCTAAGTCTTACCAAGCTCCACTTAATATTCACTGTCGAAAAGATGGAGACCCAGAAGAAATCTCTTCTAGGTTCATGTCTAATTTTAAAAAATTACCTTACGGAGTCCGAAGTAGACTAGTAATAGAGGTTAATGACAACAAGAAAGGAGTATGGAGCATTAAAAATCTATGTAAATTCTTCAACAAGAGACACGGAATACCAATTACATTTGACAGCCTACATCATTCATTTTGCAATCATAATGTATCAGAAAAAGAAGCTTTCGAAATGGCTTATGAAACATGGCAGCAACATAAAGCCACTCCTGTTTTCCACTACAGCGAAGGAGTTAACGGAACAAGAAAACACGCTGAATATGCGACCAGTCTCCCGAATAGCTACGGTAAAGATGTTTTTTGGGAAGTAGAGTTGAAAGGTAAAGATTTAGCAATATTTAAAATGAGGAAATAATATGAATAGCGCAATAATTACATCTCAATTAATCTTAAGTAAGGGAACCAACCGCAAAACAGTTGAATTCGTGTACAATAAAGGCTGCGAAACTAACTGGAGGAAGATAGATTTATCTTTTGAAGACTCCGAATTTATTAAAGGCTTTGATAAAGAAGACGGAAATAAATTTAAATCATTTAAGAAGAGATTCATCGTAGGACAAAGGCTAATTGAAGTTAAAAATTAGAAAATTAGCTTTAAATGTGTAATAATAAACTAAATGAGTGATGACCCAAAAATAGCAACAGGTTTACCAAACTACACAGAATCAGACAAGAATGACACTTTTGACTTTCAAATGCCTGATTTGCCAGAACCTACAGAAGACAACACAGTTAAATTCGAAGACAAAGAGCCAGTAGGTTTTAAATTTGGTTTTATCGGAGCAGGTCAAGGTGGAGGTAAATTAGCAGAAGCTTTCCATAAAATTGGATACGCTAGAGTAGGAGCAATTAACACTGCCGATCAAGACTTGGCTACTGTTAATGTACCTAAGAAATTTAAATTTGGCGAACAACAAGGAGCTGGCAAAGATAGAGGAGTTGCTAAACAAGCTTTCCTAGGACAGAAAGAGGATGTCATTGATTTTTTTAAAGATGCAGTAGGAACTGATGTTGATAGAATTTTTATTTGCGCTGGGGCAGGGGGAGGAACAGGAGCTGGCGTTTGCTCAGACTTAGTTCAAGCAGCGAAAGAATACCAAGAGTCAATTAAAGCTGGATCGTCTAACGTAGGACTTATTTTAGCATTACCAAAACTGTCAGAAGGTAAAAAAGTTAGCTCTAACTCTTATGAAACCTTGAAAGAAGCCTGTAAGCTTGTAGAGGATAAGGTGGTATCTCCACTTATTATTTTAGATAATGAAAAAATTAATACTCTTTATCCCAAATTACCAATTAGTAAATTTTGGCAAGTAGCAAATGGAAACATTTCTTCTTTAGTTCATTTATTTAACAATATTGTTACTAAAAGCAGCGAGTATACAACTTTTGACAGTAATGATTTAAGAACAGTTCTTGATTCTGGAATTATGGTTTTTGGAATGATGAGCGTTCCAAACACTTCAAGCGAAGGGGAAATCTCGAAAGCTGTTAGAGAAAACTTAAAACGAAATATTCTTTGCGGCGATTTGGACTTAAGCACAGGCAAAGTCGCAGCAGCAGTTGCTATAGCAGACGACTCGACATTAGACAACATACCTCAAGAATATTTAGATAATGCTTTCAACCAACTAAACAGAACTTTGCAAGCGGGAAATACGGTTCATCAAGGCATCTACAAGGGGACAAGACAAGGATTATCTATCTTCACTACTATCGGGGGGATCGAGACTCCTCAAGGTAAATTAGACGCATTATTAAAAGCAAGCGAATAAGCTATCCTAAACGCCAATTAAATGTTATGCACAATCGGCGCTATTATTTGGTTTAAATTAGAGTAAGAAATTTTGTTTGCTACTAAATACGGAGCCATACATTCATCAGACGCTATCCTATAGCCCTGAACTTCCTCTTCGAATAAGATTAGCTCCTTAACGAAGTCAGAAAGTCCAGTTTGTCGTATCCAGTTGAAATATATATCTTTCATATCTGGAGAGGTCTCTAAAAGGAAGTCGCATTCTTTTTTAATAGTGACAAGGATACATAAGGATCTTATAGCCAAACTTTCTGAAGGAGGCTCTACAATATTTTCGACAAAAATTAAAGGTCTCATAACAAAAAAACCAGCCCTTTCGAGCTGGTTTAATTTTAATGTAATTATTTTTTCTTTTTCTTCATCCCATAGTAGGCTTTTGAATCATCTAATTTTTTAAGCAACTCTTTGTGGGTAGCTCCGGGCATAAATACTGCATCATCTCCTTCTCCGTGAGTATGGATATCATCAAACCCCATTTCTTTAGCTTTCTTCATTGCTTGACCCGGGTTATTAAAAGAGTAATCGCTTAAATCGTGACCAGCTAACGCTGAATCATTGTAAACCATATAGTCATGAACTGCTTCTACAAAGTGTTCTGCTTTAGAGATTTTATCCTGAGCCCAAGCCATAAGCTCTGCGTCATCAGGAATAGCTTTAGATAAGGCTCCAGCTTGAGAGGATATTTTTCTTAATTGACCTTTAGCCATACTAGCTTCGTGATCTTCTTTTTCGTCTTCGTTATAATCCGCTTGAGTGTTTTGACACCCACAACGAGATTCTTTTTGACACTCGCATTCTGTTTCTACCACCTCTTCAGCATCAACTAATGAAGGGTTACTTTTTAGCAAATCTTCTTGTTTCCATAGCGTTTCGCCATCCCAATCTTCGCCTTGAGCTTTTTTTAATGCATCTTTGCTAGGGTAATCTTTGTCTCCCGGTTTTGCCGCTTTGTAATTTTTTCCCATTTTTTCTTTCTTCTTCTGAATATTATACCAAAGACCCTTGCCAGCTTCGACTTCCATATCAATTTCAGAACCTTTAACTGGAGACCCAGCTCGCCATTGATAACAACTCCAGTATCTTGCTTTATATTTTGGGCCGGGATTTGAACAGTTATGTCTGGCTCTAAAGCTTTTTCTTCTTTTAGGATCGTCCCTTTTAATTTCCATGTTAGGATCGCCAAATCTAACTAAAACTACGTTTCCTTTCTCATTTTTAACATAAACGCCAAATTTTTTAGGTCCATTCGGAGTTCTAAAAGGTTTGTTTAAAGTCTTCCTCTGTTTTTCGGCTAAAATTTGCTTCGTAAAATTCAAAGTGATCATATTAATATACTTCTTTACACTTTTTTATAAAGACGACTTGACAATTTAATGCAAAAAAACTACTTTTTAAATATGGAAAGACCTAATTGGGATAATTATTTTTTAAGTATAGCTTTTATAGTTTCTGCAAGAAGCAGAGATCAAGAGACAAAGCACGGCACTGTTATTGTTGATAAAAACAATTTAATACTAGGAACAGGATATAATTCTTTTATAAAAGGCGTAGATGACGCAAGTTTACCAAGTTTTAGGCCAAATAAGTACCCTTATATTATACATTCTGAGTTAAATGCGATATTAAACTGTAAAGTAATCCCTAGAGAAGTTCAGGGAGGGGGGAAAGCTTACGTAACAGGTAGGTGTTGTAATCATTGCTTACAGTCACTTATTCAGTCCGGTGTTAATGATATTTATATGGCTGACAGAAAAGGAACAGTCTTAGAAGAACAAAATACTAAAAAGGTTTTTGAAAAAATAATTCAGCAATCGGGTGTAAACATTACAACACTCAAGTTTGATTTGGGCTGGATTAAACAAATTATAAATTTTCACGAAAATACTTATAATAAATAACATGAAAACGCACTGCGCAGATTTAAATAAAATAAAAGAATTTGTAGATGAAATTTTAAAATCAGCCTCAGAGGAAGATTCTAAGCTAAAAGAATTAGATAAGAGCGTTGACGTTAAAACATTTAGCAGGACAATTCACCTTGCTCGTACTTTAAAGGAGTATTTAAATGGGGATTGATTACGAAAAAATAAATAAGATAGAAAGCCTTTTTTTAAAGGCTGATTCGGTATCTCAAAGCGTTTTATTTTGGGAAAAAAAATGCAATGAGATATGCGATAAGATAGACGTAATAGAAGCAAAGGAAACCCTTTCAAATAAAGAAGAGCGAGAGTTAAATGATTTATTGAATGAATTAAAGACTCTTGTTAAAAGAATGAGTATTGAAAATAGGTGCGTTGATGAAATTGAAAAAAATATCGCCAGCTTTAGCGAAAATTAAAAAAGCAAAAAATAAAAAAAACAAAAAGTCTTTAAGCTATTACTTAGTAATCTCAAAAGATAAGAAAACTAACTTTGGAGCGTTTCCAGCTAATAAACAGGGTTATCAAGAGGCTAAGGAGTGGGCAATAAAAATGAAAAATGAAACTGGGCAAGATTGCGTCGTAAAAAAACATTGACAGAGTGTAGATTTTTCTTTAAGTTCTTTGAAATTAAGGAATTTCATGCCTCAAAGTTTAAATAAATATATAGCCACAATTGACAACAAAAAGCTAACCAAAGAAGAAGAGTGTCATCTCATTAGAATCTATCAAAAGAAGGAGTTGGGATGGCAAGAAGCTCAGGATAAAGTAATCAGAAATAACATGCTTCATGTGGTTAAGCTTGCTGTAGTTCATTCTAAAAATGAGAATACTATTTTAGAGCTTATCTCAGAGGGAAATCTTGCTTTACTTCAAAGTTTAAACAGTTTCGATCCAAATAGAGAAGTAAAACTTTCCACATACTCTACCATTAGAATAAAGGGGGCTTTTTATTCTTTTTTTAAATCTAAGTCTACACTTAGACATTTCAAACTATCAGACGGAAACTTGGCTTTAACTAGAAAGGCAAAAGATTACACGGAAAAGCTTGAGTTAGAGCAATGTAGAAAACCAAGCGTTTTAGAAATCGCAAAACATTGCGAGATAGATCACTCCAAAGCGTTATTGATAACTGAATTAACCCAAGCCTCAACAGTTTCAATCGACGCAGAAACAGATTTTAAAGAAAACTCTACGACTTTAGAAATAGCAGACCCCTCTATCAAAACGCCTTTCACAGAAACAAAAGAGAAGGAAAACTCAGCCATAATTCAAAAAATAATCGCTAGTTTGCCACTTAAGCACCAAATAATTGTAAATAAACGCTTTGGGCTACAAGGAGAAGACCGAACAGGTTTAGCCTTGATTGGAAAAGAATTAAATTTGACTAAAGAAAGAGTTAGACAAATTGAAAAAAAGTCTTTACAATTGATTCAAGTTAAGCTAAAAAAAATCAAATAATTTATGATTGAACAAGTTAAACCTCATGGTCAGGCAGAAGTATGTTTACTTATAATATTTATCTTTTTTATATTAATGACGGTTTCTATTTTTAAAAAATGACGCCTTCTATTTTTCTTAAAAAAAAAGTTGACATGTTTCGTAAGTATAGTAGAATACTGGTAACCGATAAAACACGGGAAACAGAAAATAAAAATTATGGCTAAAAAGACTGGAACAAAGCATCACGCTTTAATTAAATTAGAAGAGTTAAATAAAATATTCAGCGAGGAAGAACTTATCCCTATTCCTAAAGGGTATTTAAAACATATCTCTTGGAAGCTTTCGGCTCATAACGTCGATTTAAAAGAAGTGCCAAAAGACGTTAGCGATCCTTTACAGGATCGAGTGGTAGAAGAAAACACTAAAACAGAATTACAAGTTATATTGCCTAATGAATTCTCAGACTAATATGTTCGACGGTGTTATTGGGCAGGTTAAAACTAAAAAGAAATTAAAGTTTTTTCTAAAAGCGCAACACAAAACTGGCATATCTCCAAACATAATGTTTGTTGCTCCCAAGGGGTGCGGGAAGACAATGATGGCAGAAGCTTACGCAAGTTACATAAGAAAAAGAGACGGAACAGAAAGACCTTTTTGTTATTTAAATTGTTCTACGTTAAAAAACATATCTGAGTTTATGGAGCAAGTATTAATTCCATGCACTCAAAGCGAAAGAGAATGCACCATCTTTCTAGACGAGGCAAGCGAAATCCCTAGAAACGTAACGATGGGTTTGCTGACGATGCTTAATCCGAATCGAAATTACAGAAATACATTTAATTATGAAGGTTCATCTTTTGAGATAGACTTTCGCAGAACAACCTTTTTATTTGCGACTACCGAAGCTCATCAAGTGTTCCATGCTTTAATGGATAGGCTAGAGAGAGTAGATTTAGACGAATACACCTCAGAAGATTTATCCTTGATAGTAAGTAAAGAATCTGACTTACCTATATCTCCTATTGTTATGAAGCACTTAATGCCTATAGCAAGAGGGAACGGAAGAGACGCTTTCCTGTTAGCTCAAAGAATAAACAACTGGTCCCTTAACAACCCAGAAGCAACCAGATTCGGAGTCGATCAGTGGAAAGATCTTGTTGAGAACGTCAGCATTCTACCCCTTGGGTTAAATGCTAATGAAGTCAAGCTTTTAAAAATCTTAGCGGAAAGACCTGTCACTACGTTAACGGGACTGTCCGCAAGAACAATGATGAGCAAGACTTCTTTACAAAAAGACTTAGAGCTTTACCTACAAAAACAAAACCTTATGGAGATCGTGCCTACAGGAAGAAAGATTACCGAGAAAGGCAAGCGATATCTAAAATTAGTCAAAGACTAAAACGAAGTGGGGAGGAGATCGTCTTCCCTGCGTTGTATTTAGTATTAGACGTAAGTGGAGTTATTGCCTACGTAATAGTAAAAAATAGTTCCTACTGTAGCATTAGTAACAGCAGTAGTAACCCTTAAAGGAGAGTTGCTTAAATACAACTGATTGGAAGTAGAAGTTGGAATGTTTACTCCGTTAGCAGTGAAGCTATTAATCGCAGCAGTAATTAAAATATCATAACCCTCTTTAACCGCAATGGTTGTTCCTGTGTTTACTTGAGAATAATCTTGCATAATTAATATTACACAATGAAATACAGATTAGAAGTTTATAATGACATATGCGATAGAATTTGCAACGGACCCAAAATCAAAGATTTATTTCTTGAAGGTTGTAAGCATGTAGACCAAGAAGGTTTTAGGAAGTTTACTCTTTTGGAAGATAAAACAGGTGAAAAAATTTTCACATTAAAAGGCGAATAGTGTTTGATTATCTAATAGTTGGTAGTGGGTTTTTTGGGTCTATTTGCGCTAGAGAACTTACCGACAAGGGCAATAAAGTTTGCGTAATTGAGAATAGGAGTCATATTGGAGGTAACTGTCATACATCAAATAGAGACGGAATAAATGTTCATAATTACGGTCCCCATATTTTCCATACTTCAAATAAAAAAGTGTGGGAATGGATAAACCAATATGCGGACTTTAATAATTTTACTTTAAGACCAGTTGCGAATTATGAAGGTGAGGTTTATTCTTTACCCTTTAATATGTGGACATTCTCCAAATTATGGGGGGTCACTCACCCTTATGAGGTCAAAGAAATAATTAGAGAACAAAGTTCTCATATTAATAACCCAAAGAATTTAGAAGAACAAGCAATTAAACTTGTTGGGGTTGATGCGTATGAAAAGTTAATAAAGGGATATACAGAAAAACAATGGAGGAAAAATGCAATTGACCTTCCTAAAGAAATAATTGAAAGATTACCTGTTAGATTTACATACGACAACAACTACTTCAATGACAAGTATCAAGGAATACCAATTGGGGGATACACCCAAATATTTGAAAAACTTTTAGATAGTATTGAAGTTAGATTAAAGACTGATTTTTTTAGTAGTAAATCACCAAAATATAAAAAAGTAATCTATACGGGGGGTATTGATAGATATTTTAATTATAAGTTTGGTGAGTTGGAGTATAAGACTACGGAGTTCCAACATAAAAAGATGGATACCGATAATTATCAAGGTGTTGCAATGATGAATTATACTGAAAAAAACATCCCTTACACTAGAATTATAGAACATAAACACTTTGAAAATGTGGAGTCTGAAAATAGTTGGGTCACATGGGAATATCCCACTGAATATAGGGCAGGTATAACAGAACCTTACTATCCCGTTAATAATAAGGAAAATACTAAAATTTATAATAAGTATAAAAATTTAGCCAATAAAGAAAAGAATGTTTATTTTGGTGGTAGATTAGCAGAATACAAATATTACGACATGCATAAGGTAATTGAGTCCGCACTTAACTTTGTAAAAAACCTCTGATTGATAATCACCAACGGAAAAAGCTTTAAAAAACTTGCGTTACAGTAAGTATCTGTTATAATAGGAGAGCAAATATTTGAATTAATTAATTTTATTAGTAAAATTAATTGCGAAGAAATTTAGACTTACTCAAAGGTAGAATCAAACAGCAATGAAAATAACTGTCATCACTCCAGCAACCAGCGCAAGACATGCTAAGAAAGCTAACCGTAGCGTTTTAAATCAAGATTCAGAACATGAAATAGAACATATTATAGTTAACGATGGTTTTAATCCAGATCAGTTTAAGCCTTTAGAAAATACTGCAAGGATTATTCATTTACCCCATAACACAGGTAAATATAATAACGGAAATTGGTTTGGTCATAAAATCTACGCATATATTAGCCAACTTCTTGATACTGATTTTCTTTGCCTACTTGATGAAGACAACTCTTTTGAAGCTAATCACGTTAGAGAGATAGTATTAAAGGCTCAAAAATATGGAATTGGTTGGTCTTACCGTAAGATAATTGACAATCTTAATCGTTTCGTAGGCGTTGACAACTACGAAAGCGTATGCTCTTACGAGAAAGTAAATTATTTACTTGTAGACACTAGTGTTTGGTGTTTTGCTAGAAAGCAAATACCAGAACTTAAATACTTAGAAGGAGAATGGGGTGCTGATAGAAAATTAACCCAAAGAATAGTGGGGAAGTTCGGGCATAAATACGTGTTAAATGCTTGCACAAAAAATGCGACTATGCTTTATAAAGTAGTAGACCAAAACAAAAAAGCGAGATTCTTGAGATCATGTAACTTTTTAATACCAAGACCAAAACATTTAAGCTTAAAGCTCTATAGACCATAAAAAACTTAAAAACAATTACAACATGAATTTAGAAATTATTACTAATAATGTTCCAAGGGATCTATTGTACCCGTATGAATTATCAGAGAAAGATTGGGAAGATACTTGTTACGATGAAAAAGATCGGCAACGAGCAGAGCAGGAGGGAGACACTTTTATTAAATATAAAAATTATGTTTATTCTCTTGCTGATTTTATGAGAGTAGAAGATAATTCTTCTTTCAAAGGGTGGCATGGGTATTTATCCGAAACATTCTTTTCTGGAATATTAATTAAGTATTGTGAGGATACTGCTCAGGTTGTGTTAGGAAGATATGATTATAATATCTTTAAGAGATTATTCATAAACAAATAGGAGACTGATATGGGATTAGATCAAATGGCATACAGGATAAAACGTGGAATTATCAATGAAGAAGTTCCATATAATAAAAAAACAAATGTTCTTTATGAAAGCCCTGATAGTGGTTTTGAAGAGA
>JAAHTH010001976.1_pt1 | contig 16578 bp, 5 predicted proteins | sample 6116091 | NCBI WGS metagenome assembly JAAHTH01 (sample SAMN13939990, study PRJNA603662) | sponge metagenome | isolation source: marine sponge | host: Mycale hentscheli | place: New Zealand | collected 2006 | reverse complement strand
TTTTGGTTACAGGAACTTTGGGTATGGTGCCCAGTATTTTTTGTTCCTTATTTAAACTTTAATTTAACTTTTTTTCTTTTTGGTTTAGTTTTTTTAATTTCTTTTTTAGTATCTTCAACTGATGTTTTAAATGTTATTATTTCAACATTGCCATTTTTAAATTTACTTTGTTCTTGTTTTTTATCTCTAGGCATTATCTGCCATTTTGGCCAACCAGCTAACATAGCTACAGTTTGCCAAGTCTCAGCATCTTCATCCATTGCTCCAGAAATATTATCTACTTTGCTATACACTCTGTCTAGCGGCACATTAACAGTTGCAGATATTACTTTTGCTCCAGCTTCATATGCTGGATTATCTATACTAAACCCTTTTTCAAATATTTCTTCTCTACGTTTTTTACTGTCAAACTGCCAAGCAGCTCCTCTAATTTTAGATATTTTACTACTTACAGGTGGAGATATTTGTAATAGCTTATATATAGAATCTACGTACTCAGGTCTTTTTCTTCCAGATCTTTCGTATATATCAGTTAAAAAGTTCTTAATAACAGAAACTGTAGCTCCAGCTAAGCCTAAACCTCTTAATTGAGAATCTAACATGCCATTAGCTATTCTAGTGTACATCTTCTCTTTTTTCTCATCGTCTTCATCATCTCCAAAGCCTAATCCAAATAAAGCAGATTGTAAAGCGTTGAATATTAAATTCTGAACTACAGCATAGTATATAATCTTACTAACATTTGTTTTAGTATCTCCTCTACCATTAACTATGTCTTGTAAAGCTCTTTTTTGTATTCTAGCATATTGCATAGGTGTGTTAGCAAAAGCTAATATAACTCTACCTAAATCACTAGCTTGCTGAGCAGATATTTTACTTGGATCAGAAGACTGTTGAGAAACTTCAGCTGTTTCTCTCCACTCTAGCATAGCTCGCTTTTTGGCATCAGCTTCAGACATACCTTCATTCTTTATTAAATCTTTTATTCTATTACGGTAAAAAGTAGCACCACCAGCAGCTATAGCAAAGCTATCTGCAAATTGTGTAGGTAAAAATCCTTTTTGTAATATATAATTAATAGCAGCTTTAGCTTTGTTTTTGCTAGTAGCAGCAGCATCAGCTATTTCAGATTCGTTTATATTTAGCTTTAAACCATTACGTCTATCAACTAAGTAATCAGAGTTTATTAATTCTACGAAGTCTTTCCAATATTGAGGTTGATTAGCAAATGCTGCACCTGCTTTTATAGGGTTGTTAAAACTCCAGTTTAAAAAGTTTATAGCAGATATAGTTTGAAGAACTGCTGATCTAGTGTTAAAAAACATTATAGCACCAGTAGAATTATTTATATAATCTAAAACTCTATTGCTAAGTCTATTACCACTAAATATTCTATTTTTACCAGACTTCATTCTACCTAGTATATTTTCCATAGCCTCTCTATACTTTGTACCGTAAGCAGCTTCTAGCTTATTTAAATTATCTTTACTAAATATTAATTCAGCATTAGCAGTAAATCCAGATTGCTCTAAGTATTTAGCTCTTTTAACAGTGTTTAATACATCAATTAAATCAGTTGTTATTGTACCAACTAACCAGTTTTCACCTGGTTTAGCATAACCATCGCCTTTAGTTATACTAAATATTTGATCACCAAAAGCTTTTAAAACCCCGTCAGAGTTAACTAAATCTAATAATTCTTTTAAATCTGTCTTAGATATACCAGGAACATCGTAACCAGCTTTGTCAAATAAGTAAACTCTTACAGCTTGTTCTTTAGTAAAACCTGAATCAGTTTTCTTTCTAAGATCTTTAGGAACTTCTAAAGCTTTTTTAAGAGCTTTAAAATCTTCCATTAATTGTATTCTATCAGCTGCTATATTTTCATTTGCCATAGCATAAGGATCAAGTAAGTTCTTTTTAAACCAAGCCATTTGGCTATCACCTAATTTACCTTTACTCAACAATGGATATATTAATCCCATAAAGTCTTCAGCTGAATAAGGTATAAAGAATTTTTTATTACCTTTATTAGCTCCTCTTACTTTTGCTTTAGCTTCTGAGTATATTTTTTCCGATGCTATTCCTGTGGTTTGTTCTATTATTTTGTTAAAGTCTTCGTTGACAGATTTACTAAATTTAATTTTATCTTGCTGAACTTCAGACTTAACATCTACAACGTTTAATACTTTTTCAACTGGAGCTACTTGTTTTTTTCTAGGTTTAGTTATTTCAAAATCATAACTACTTTTTTCTGGCGAAATAAAATTGTTACTTTCCCATACATCTGTGTTCCAACCTAGTTTTTTAGCAATGCTATTCATCAATGTAGTGTATAATCTAACTCTACTTGGTTCTGATTTAAGAGAAGAAAACTCAATTTTCTTTATTTTTTTGTTTTGATCAATTGCTTCTAGTAAACCGTTATAAACAGTTCTAACTACTTTAACAGCATCTCCTGTACCTGTGATATCTATTCTACCACCAAGATCAAACTCTACGTCAAAACTTCCTTTATTATCTCTTGAATCTAAATTAAGGTTGTATTTTTTATTATTTATAGTAAAATTAGCTTTAATGTTACCAGCGTCATCTGTTTTAAAATTTAGTTTTTTACTACTTGTTTTACTAAATTTAATTTCGTTTTTTCTTACTAATTGAGCTTTAGACTTAACGTCTAACATATCCATTGACTTTCTAACAGCTTCAACGTTTTGTAGTGCATCATCAGCAAAATAAAAATCATTATAACCTTCTGCAGCTTTTTCAACCATCCAATTAGCTTTTGCCTCACCCGTAGAGTTGCCTAAACCAGTTATATTTTCTAATGGTATATTTAAACCTACACTATCTAAAAATTCTTTAATAGCTACTTGAGCCTCAGGGTTTCTAGCAGTCAATACAAACACATCTTCAGTACCTCTTGCAGCTTGTATCTTTTTAGCTATATCTAATAATGGCCCAGGTTTACCTTTAGTTACTTTATTAAACTCAGAAAAATCAAACACATACCCTTCTTCTAGTAACCTAGCTCCATCCATAGCAAACTTTTCAGCAGTTAAACTACCTTCAGTTCCGTTAGGTGCCGAAAATAAAACATTTGACTTAGTTGTTGCTAATGTATCATCAAAATCAAATACTCTAATTTTTTTAACAGGAGCATTAGGATCTCTTGCTATTTTTAAAGCTTCGTCAACTGTTTTAGCATATCCAATAATTTCTTTATTACTGCTAGTTTTACTAAAACCAACAACATTATTAGACATGTTATTTACATTAGATTTTCTAGCTTTTGTTTTTTGTGGTACTAGCTTTAAATATTCGTTTAATAGTTCTTTAGCAGCTCTAGGATCTAATCCATTGGCAATTTGATCTTCAATTAATGAGTTTTGAAATGCTATAACGTCAGAATTATTTCTATACTTAGCCTCTACACCAACATTAAACAATTCAGCCACTGTTTTACCGTCAAAAGTTAAAAAGTTAGGGTTCATACCGCCATTGTTTCCATTAACATTTGAGTTAAAGTATCTAATCCAAATACTCATAGCTTTTGAAAAATCATTATTTTCTAAAGCTTTAACTAAAGAATCAATAAATATACTAGGTGGTAGATTTCCATAATTATATTTTTCGCCGTATTTGCCAGATAAATCTTTTAACTTATTGTTATTAGTATTTGATATACCTAACATGAAATAATTATCTTTAATAAAAGAAAAATTCTTTTTTACAGTACCATTTAATATATCATCAAACATTGTTTCAGCTGCTTGATTTTGCTGCCATATATGTTCTTTTTCTCCTTTAAATCCGGCATCAATAAAACCTTGATCAACACCTCTTGGTATGGCTGATTGTCTTATAAAATGACCAGAATTACCTGAAGCACTATTAAACAAGCCCGCTACATAAAGTGATGTCTCTGGATAGTCTTTAACCATTTCTTGCAATTGAAATAATATATATTCTAATCCATTATAATTGTTATTAGTTTTTTGCAAGTATTCTTTACTTCCAAAATCAACAAGCTGTTTTTTTCCTTTTTTTGTAGTAGTAAAAGCTTTTTGACTAACAGTTTCTTTAACTATTTTTCTTTCTTTATCAGTGAATTTTTTTTCATTTTTTAAACCTTTATTTACTATACTAGCTCTTTGCTTTCCTGTCATAAAGTGACCTCTTCCAAACTTATCTGATCTAGAGGCGTAATTATTGCTATTTACTAAATTAGATATTGGCAAATATTTAGGTAATATTTCTTGTGTAACGTATTGGTAATATTTAACCGCTGTGTTATCATTATTTTTTAAAGGCCCTTTATTTACGTTATAAGTAAATTCTTTATTTTCAAAATTAAATTTAAATTCTTTTATGCCTTTTATTCTTAAAAAATTTCTACCCGCGTTGTTTATACTGGAGGCACTAAACTTAATACCTTCAGGTCTAGCTATTTTTTCTCTTACTTGAGGTGCACCTCTTGTAAATTCTTCTTCTGTAACACTTTCAGATAGATCTATAGTTCTATCAGTTTTGTTTCCTTTAGCGTCGTAAATTGGCTGTTTTTTATTATTTACTATATCATTAAATTCATTTTTAGCTATAACTTCAGCTAAGAACTTAGGCATTTTTCTTTTAAAAACATCTGGTCTTATTTTCATCAAATAATCTACAACCTCATCAGTAGATGGATTTAAAGTTTTAAACAAATCGTTACCAGCGTTTAAATTAGTAGTAGATGGAATACGACCTTCATCAATAGCTTTTTGAGTTTGAGTAGGATTCATATTTTCAATTTCTACATCATAAAATAAACCTTTCCAATTAGATCTTCTCATGACAGCTGGGTCTACTTTGTTTAAAGCGTTTAAATCTTCTGCTATCTTTTTAATGAAAGATTCTCTATTTTTAGTAGATAATAAACCGTCTTTAGGCGCACTTAGCTTGTCATATAATCTATTTCCAGTTGCTGTTGACACGTAGTCAACAAAAGCTTTAAAAAACTTCTTAGGATCAGTCATAGCTGGTCTATCTGTTTTTCTTAAGAAATTTGTTATATCTCTTTTTACTAAGTTAATTTCATTATCAGTTAAATCTATTTTTTTAGCTATTTTAGATTGTTGAGGTTTAATTTTCTTTATCTTATCTTGAGCTAGCTTTATATCTGCGTATTCTTCAGGACTAATTTCATCTGATACTAATGTTTCTCCAACTGTAGCTCTGCTTTCTTCACCACCTATTTTTTTGTCAGTAGAAATTGTTTTAGGTGCTTTTAAAACTGTTTTAGCAGCTGTACCAACTTTATTCTGTATATAACTATTTATATAGCCAAATAAGTTTCTACTTTCTTGTGGATTAAATCTATTTATATGCTTTTCAACTTCTTCTCTTGATCTTTCTAGTATCTCTTGTCTTTTAGCAAAATCTGTAACTTTTATTTTAGCACCAATTAACCTGTCAAAAGCTTTGTTATTTAACAATATATCAACTGTTTTCTTGGCTTCGCTATTAGCAAAGTCTTGTTTTTTCATTTTATAAAAACCTTCTGCATCTGTCTCGCCAACTAAACCGTTTAATATATTTTGATTTTTAACATTTTTTAAATCTACAACCTCATCCTTTGTTTTAGAAAAACCTAATTTTTTACTAACACTTGGAGTTTCTGATAATTTTAAAGCTCTTTTACTTACCTGTCCTTTTGAAACACTTTTAGAATAATCTTTCATAAAGTTGTAAGCTTGTCTAGCATTGCTAAACTCTTTTTTAATACCTAGTTTTCTTAATATTTCTTGAACAAAGTTTAATATTTTATTGCCTATACTTTCGTTAAAAGTTATTTGATTAAGCTCTATAGCATCGGAAAAAGCAGTGAACCACTCTATAGAAGTTTCTGGATCAAAACCTTTCATTCCCATGTAGGCGTCTTGTATTCTTTTGTTTACAGCATCTAATTGCTCTTTACTTAATAAGTTTTTAAAATCTTTAATCAACGTTCTTCTATCTTCTATATCTATACCTTCAAAATAATCATCTACAAGAAAATGAAAAGTTTCATGAGAACCAACAGATATAGCTCCTGTTTGTCTAGCTAAAGTTTTATTTATAACAGCTATATTTCCTATTTTAAAACCGTCGCCTCCTGAAACATCCATTTGTTCTGTTCCTGGGTTTTCTTTAACATATTCGTCATATATTTCTTGAGCTTTTTCACCTGCTGACTTAATTAAATTTCCATTATCATCAAACTCGTCTTCAACTACGTAAGTTCTTTTACCAAGTTTTTTACCTTGAGTTTCTAAAAACCTTATAGTTCTATCTAGTTCAAACTCTTGTAACCCTTCTGCTACGTCAACTGTTTTTTCAGCTATACTAATGTCAGCTTCTGAAGCACTTATTTCAGAAATTTTATTATCTATTTCTTTAACTCTTTCATCTGCTTGTTTAACAGAGTTTTGGTTTGGATCTAAATCTTTAGTTTTTTCTTTTAATTTATTTTTTTCATAAATTAAAGTAGCTATTTCTTCTTGTTGTTCTTCAGATAAGTCAGAGTCTGTTTGATTAACAGCGCTTTGAAGTTCTTCAATTTTTTGTATTAATAAATCTCCTTCTTTTTTAGATATATTACCTAGCTCCTGCTCTTTTCTTATTTTAGATACAGCGCCTTGTTTGACACTATTTCTTCTTAACAACACTTTACCTGTAGCTCCTAAACTTTGAACAGTACCTCCCATAAAGCTACCTAAAGCAAAAGCTTCAAAAGCGTTACTCATGTAGTCTTCAAGTGTTAAGTCTTGAACTCCATAAAAGTCATCTGTTAAATCTTGACCAAGCGAAGTTAAAGCTTCTGTAACTCCTTCTAAACCTGTGTTTATTCCAAAAGCTTTTATTATTTCTTTAGCTGTTTTATCACCTAATTCTTTTGATATTTTTTGAGCAGCTTCTTTACCTGCTATATTAAAAGTTTTTCTTACTTGGCTTCTAATTCCTGATTTAAACACTTGAAAAGATTTAGCACCAACCGGACCCATGATTCCTTCAAAAAATCCTTCTGCTCCACCTCTTAAAAAAGCTCTACCAAGCTTGTCTCCTCTAGTAAGCTCTTTTAACTTTGGATCATCTGAGAATCTAGATTCTTCATACTCGTCAGGAATTAAAATACCTGAAATCATGCCAGAACTTCCTAATGCTTGTTTTATTAAAAGTTGCGTTGTTGGTATGGATTTACCTCTTGTAGCTACAGCTGGAAGTGAGGATAAAATCATTAAAGGTAAACTTTCTGCAGTTGTTCTAAAACCTAAATTAGCTGCGTCTGCAAAGTTTCCATTTTTTATACTATTAACAAACCCGTCTTTATACTCTCTTTGAGATTCTTTTAGTTTGTTTCTTTTTTCAATATTAGATTTAGACATTAAATCTCTATAAGCTCTATATGCTAGTTGAACATTTCCAGGTTTATAACCGGTAGTTTCTAGTATAACATCTTCTACGTAGTTTAATCCAGCATTTTTAAAGTTTTCTATAGCTATAGCACCTGCTTGTAAACTTTCCCAAAGATCACCTAGTCTACTTCCAGATTCTTTTTGCTTTTTTGCTAAAGATTTTAATTTATCATCTCCTTCTGGTATGTCTAATTTAATTTTTTCATCTTGAAGGTCATTTATAAAGTCATTGTCAAAAAGTTTATTTTTTAAAATTTCTCTATCAACTTCTTTTCCGTCTATGTAGTATTTACCAGGAGCTTCATCTATGTTATATTTAGCTTTTCTAGCCTCCTCTTCTTTTTCTTGTTCTAAAGCAAAGTCTCCAGTAGTAAACATGTCTCTTGTTTCAAACAAACCCTCTTGATTAAGCTCAGCTTCGTTTTTACTTGGCAAAGTTTTTTCAATTTCTTCAAACTTAAACTCTGGAAACTTAGAATTTGCAACTTCATAGTTATAATCTTCTTTTTCGACTGTAGCTATATAGTCTTTTAAAAGCTGAGGATCATACTCAGATAACTCTGGAAATTTATCTAAAACAACATCCCAATTATAATTATCTTGTTGAGCTGTTGCTACTAAATCTTTTAATAATTGTTCATTCATTATCTAGCAATACCTTGATTTCTATTTAATTCTTGTTGTTGTTTTTGTTTTATTTCTTGAAATGCTTCTCTATATATAGTGCTTTTTCTCATTTCTTCTTTTTGAGCATCTGTCATTTTTTCAAAAACAAGACCTGTTTGATTAGTTTCTTTAGCGTATTGATCAACCGCATACTTAAGAGCTTCTCTACTTAAGGTTTGAGATTGAGTAGGTGTAGTATTTCCAGTTAATGGGTCAACTCTACCACCTTCTTCTTCAGCCGCGTCTAAATCTATATCTAAAGTATTTAAATACTCAGTCATTCTAACTTGAGGTATCATTAAGTCTGTAGGTTTATTTTCGTTTATTTGTATTATTAACTTGTCTAAATTAGCATTGTTAGCTTCTAAAGCGTCTTCTTTTATTACAGGTATTAAGAATGTTTTAGGAGGATTGCCTTTTATATCAGTTCTATATAAAGTGTCTCCTTTAACTTGATATATGTCAGCTTGTCCAGGATTTTGATCTCTTAAATACTGAGCATATGAATCTAAAGGAGAATCAGATTGTAGTATATTTAAAGCAGTATTTGCTTCATCTCTAAAGATTTTAGTATAATCACCTTTTTTAGCATCGTCATTATCTTGCTTCTGCATGAATAAAGTTGTTTGATTTTCTTTAGCATATTGGTCCATTATCAAATTAACCTTAGCATCTAAAGCTTTTTGAATTTGATCAGAAGTACCTTTAAAAGGTTCGTTAGGATCTATATTATTTGAAAACTGAGATAAATATTGGTATTCATCTCCAGATATACTAGTTAATAAGTTAGGATCATTATATAAGTCTTCTCTTATTTTTTGTCTAGCTAAATCATAGTTTTTTCTAGTTGTAGTAGTTATAGTACCATCAGCTGCCTCAGTTTGTATTTTAATAAGCTTAGGCTCGTAATTGCTAGCATATTTATCATATATAGCTTTATACTCAGCACTTGGATCATCTACATAGTTTATAGTTCCAGGACCACCATTTTTTCTAGACTGCATGTAATTACTTATGTTTTTACTATAACCATTATAGTTTAAAGTAAAATTACCATTTTCATAACCTATTTTAGTTCCATTACCTTTATTTAAAGATATATTATTCATAAAAGCTCTAGCTTTAGGATCTGTACTATTAGATATTTTAAATTGACCACTACCGTTTTCAACTATCTTTTGATACTCTCTACCTTCTTCGTCAAATATGGCTAAACCAGCTTGTAAATCTTTAACTCCGTTAAGTAAGTTAGACTGAGCTTTTAAATATTCAGTTTGATCTCTACCTATAGAATTATAACCTAATCTATATATGTTATCTATTTCAGAATTAATTTTAGCCGTTAAACTATCTTTAAAGTTTTCTTCGTCATCAGCGCTTAAACTAGATGATATTCTTTTTAGCTCTGCATCTTGTAAAGTTAATTCATTTTTACTTTTTTCAATGTTAGCCATTTGAGTATCAAATGCTGTAACAGCTCCTTGAATACTTTTTGATAAGTAATCAGCACTTCTATTTATTAAGTAAGGATTAAAACGTCTTGCCATAATTTATTGGTTTTGTAAATATTCTAATAAAGCTGTATTTTGTCCGTAAGTTCCAGAATAAGAATTACCTAACCCAGCTTGAGTATACAATCCTGATCTCTCTTGTAGTGAAGGCAAACCTTTACCCAACCCTTGGTAGTATTGACCTAATGTTGTAGCTCCTGGCACCATGACAGTAGGTGGTGCAGTTGTTGGAAGTTGTTGAACTACACTTTGTTGGTTTTGTAAATTTAAAAGATTTGTTTGAGCGTTTGTTCTAGCAGCTGTGTTAGCGGCTTTAGTTTCTGGTGTTAACTGAATTTCACCTGGCAGTTGTGTTGGAACTAATCCACCAGCTAATGTTTCTAAACCTTTACCTAAAGAGCTCATAGCTGATTGTGTAGAGTATATTTCTTGAGCTTTTAATAGGTCAGCTTGATCTTGTAATCTAGTTAAATCTGCTTCTGTTCTTTTTTCTTGTAGCATCATAGTTTGGAATTGACCTTGAGCTTTTGCCAAATCAACTCTTTGTTGACCTTGAGCTTGTAGTCTTTGATTTTGAGCTTCTTGTTGTTGTATATTAGCAGAAACACCTCTCTTACTTTGTAAAGCAGCTTGAGCTAAAGCAGTTGCTCCACCAGCTCCAGTTTGTCTTAAATTATCTAATGTATTAGCTAAAGCAATGTCTGATTGCTCAGCTTGGAATCTAGCACCTTCTGTAGCTACAGATAAATTAGCAAAAGGGTTTGACATGTTAGCGTAGGGATTATTAAGCTGTTGCCTGTTTTCCATTAAATTTTCTATATCTTTAACTTTATTTCCGTAATCTCTTTTTGCTTTAATAGCTTGGAAACCAGCTAAAGCGGCAGGTGCAGCTTGAGCAGCGGCTTTCCACCCTGTTCCATCTGCTAATTCAAAATTATCTAAAAAACCACTCATAATTATAATTTTATCTTGATGATACTACAAATTCTGTTGAGACAGCAAACAACTCTTTAGTTCCACCTGGATCTGTAGTTGCATCTGTCGATACTTTTACTGTTGCTAAATAACCTTTAATACCTGTTGTAGCATTACCAAATACTACTTCACCTGGTCTTGCTTCACTATTATTAACTAAATTAGCAAAATATTTATTTTCTTTTCTTGTAAAGCCTACTCTATAAGGTATACCGTTTTCTGTGTATAAACCTTCATCATAGCTTTTTATTGACTTAGCCTCATCAAAGTAAGTTCCTTGTCTATCTGATTCTAAGAAATTAACTTCCCAACCACTATCGCCTTCGTAATTGATAGTTTTAAAGTTTTTAACTACACTTGGACTAGCATTAAAAACGAAAGTTATATTAGAGTTGTTGTCAACTCCGTAAAATTGATTTCTAACACTATTAGAATAGTGCCTGTAAAGTTCTGAATCACTAACCGTGTAGTAGTTATTTTTTAAACTAAAAATAAAACCAGGTTTGTAAGTGTAGAAACTTGTCCAACCGTTTGCTCTTTCGTCAAAAGATAAAGTGTAAAAATCAGTTACATTATCTTGAGAAGTAGTAGGAGTTGCAAAGTTAGTTTGTTTTTGTAATGATAAAGTATAATTATTATTGTAATTATCAAAACCTCCTACAATTAGCTCTTTTGTAAATTTATTAAATGTGACATTATCACCACTAGGTGCTCCTGGGTTTTTATCTATAAATATGTCTAAAAAACTACCATTTGTAGATCCAAAAAAACCTAGTACTATAGCTATTATATCTGGACCACTTGATTGAGGTATTATTACTTGCAAGCCTTTTTCTAACTTATCAAGATCACTAGTTATTCTTACATAATTATCTGGAGAAGTTCCTGAACTAGAGTAAGTAGAAGTAAAACTTAAGTTTGTAAAACCATCAGTTATTTCACCTAGTTTATCTCTAAAAAAATCACTCATACCATATTGAGATATTTCAGTTAAACCATCTCTTGACAATCTCATTATAGAGTTTCTATACTTATCAGCAAAATATCTTCTATAACCAAAGTTAGCAAAACTTTCAGGGTTTGTGCTTATGCCATATTCTCCAACATAAGGAGTTATTTGTCCTATAACTAAACTAGTCGATGTTACAGAACCTGCTCCTTCAGCAGAATAAATAGCATCTTTATCTATTAGAGCGTTACTTACTTTATTTTCTTGGAATATAGCTAAGTTAGTGTCTAACGCGTGTAGCTTTTGTATACTACCATTTATAGGATCAGTTGCTTTAGTTATTTGTTCACCAACCGAAAATACATTTGTTTCATTTAAACCAGTTAGAGAATTATATATACCTGAGTATATCAAAGCGTTACCTTTTATATTACCTTCATTAACTTCTTCTCTTAAATAAGCTCTTGGACTATATCCTACTTCTGTATTGTTATAACCGCCTCTAATTCTAGATTCTTCTATTATCCAGTTTCTTTCGTTTTCAGCAATAGTATCTGTATGTCTAGCTTTACCAATTCTAACATTATTTGCTCTACTTACAACAAAAGCCGGATAATTATTTGGATTCCAAGGTAAACCAGTAAATACAGCTTTATGATTAGCTTGAGTGTTTGTTACATCAGCTTGTAAATTTACTGTCTTTTTTAAAACAAAAGAATTAAAGTATTTTATATCAATAGCCATAATTTATAATCACTTGTTTGTTTTTATTATTACTGAAGTCTTAAAACATATATATCAACTTTAAAAGGAGTTGATAAAACACTCTCGCCATTTCCATTAGCGTCAGTAACTTTTAATTGTAAATAATAAGAATATGGATCTGGCGCTGCTACACCTGCTACTACAGAACTTGGATATAGTGATCCAAAGTCTGGTATAGTATTTAGTTGATGTCCGTCAACGCCGTTAGGATCAATTTCAAAATCAGCTGCACCTTGATTATAATTAGTATAACCAGCAGCGTCTACAACTTCATAAACTAGTTCTTCTGAATTTCTAGAAGTATTAGCACTACCATTTACAGCTTTTACATAGCCTGTTGGAACTGTGTCTGATGTAACTATGGATAGTATATTTTTAGCTTGTAGTTGCCCTGGAACATATATAGTTTTTTCATACGTGTCAGTAGCTATTGGAGTCGGTTGTGTTGTGAAGGCTGGCGCTACATTTTGCAATTGACAATTATTTAATTGTAATGGGAAAGGCCCTGTCCACAGCGGACTAGAAGGATTTGATGTATCTGTAAACATCAAATTAAAAGTATAGTTCTCTCTAACACTAGAATCTGACAAGAAAACTTCTTTACTAGTTGACTGTATTTTAAATGTGGTTGTAGTTGGTTGTGTTATTATAAAATCTGAATTTCTATTATTTCCGTTTCCATCTAAAACTTGAAGTATTTCAGCTGTAAAACTAGAGCTTATAATACCACCAGAAGGGTCTGTTAATTGCAAGCTTAAAGTAGCATCTTTAGGGCTATCAGTTGACGAATCTAAACCTTCAGTATGTATGTACTGTATATTTTGACCTAAAGCTGTTTTATTAGTACCATCAAAAATGCCACCTGGATAAGACCCAGAAACATCTAAATTAAAATCTGTAATTAAACCAGATGTTGAGCTTTCAAAATAAATATCTAAAGCTGATTTAGTTGGTTCTGTTTCAAAAACACCTAAATCTTGCCAAGCTCTTTCTATATCTGTTTTAGCAGTTGCTATATCAGAAGTTGCAGTTGAAGTAGTTGTGTCGATAGGCTCTTTTTTATATTCTGGAGTAGCACCTATTTTAAAATCTGTTTCTATTTTAGCTATAAAAGGGTTTGCCGAGGCATTAAAAAATATATCATGAAAATTATACTCATAATCCGGCGGATTACCTTGATTATCAGTTGTTACAAAATAAGGGTAAAAAGGTTGAGGAATATCGTGTTTTTTATCTGGTTCGCTGTAAGGAAAAAGAATTCCTTTTGTAGTTGTCCAAGATCCTAATTCTCTAAAAGGTTCTATAGAAACTACTTTTTCACCTCTTTTGCTTACACTTGATTGAGTGTTGTAAGAACCATTAACACTTGAATACAGCGGGTTGACTCTATTATATAATAATACTCTACTATCAAATGTAGTATCGCCAGCTCCCACTTCTTTTAACTCTCTTGGTATTTTGTTTATGTTATCACCAAAAAGATTTAATAATGTTATTCTATTTTTGCTATGAAAGCTAGGTAAATAATCTTGTATGTTCACAGTCACACCGCTTGGAGGCGTCGTAGTATCGTCATAAACTTTTAAGTCTACGGCATTGGATACTACAGTATCCCATATTAGCTCTCCAGCTAAAGCTCCAGGAGTATATACATTGTAGTAATCTTGCTCTTGTTGTTTAACAACTATTCTATAACTATGGTAACCTAATGGGTTTGTTTCAGAGTACAACCCTGGGTAATTAGGTTTATAATCAGACTCTGGTATTGGACTTCTTAGATTAAATTCTATTTGTTTTCCAAAGAAGTTAGTAAACGCAGGATTATCTTCACTAACATATTCAGTATATATAGTAGAATTTTTAGCAGTTCCTAAGTTTTCTTGATTGTTTAATATAACGTTAGAAGATCTACCATATCTATCTATAAGTACTACACCTACTTGATAAGATCTATTTTGTTTTAAAGTATGGTTTGGGAGTTCTATAGCTGTCTTGTTGTTTGATAATACTGGTTTAGAAACGTAATTAATATTGTAGTTTAAATCATCAGGTGACGTATGCTTGTCTAAATAGTTTCCATAAACAACTCTATTACTAATGATTTCTTGAGTTAAAGCTCTAACAGGTATTTTGTCATGTACTCTAATTAAGTCAGCTTCTGGTAAAGTTTTAATAGCTTTAGAAGACAAGTAATTGTATTCGTAACTTGTATCTGTACCGAGCCTAGAAACATCGACGTCTTCTATTACTCTAACAGCTAATTCATCTGAGTTTTTAACAAGTATTTGAAGTTGTTCGACTTTCAAACTATCTTTCATTTCATCACCATTATAAGGCAAAGTTAAATTTAATTTTACTTGATCAACTCTATTTTCCATAAATTTAACATTACCAGACTGTAATGTTATTTCTTCGTCATTATCTATGAAATAACCAAATTGTTTAGGTACAAAAGCAGCTTGAGTAAAAGGAGCCATTAAAGAATATTCACCATCATCATATTTAAATCTATAACTGAACTTTGGGAATTTATCTTTTAATAGATTAATATCTCCTCTATAACTACTATTATAATCTGGATTTTTTCTACTTATTAATATAACGCTATTAGAAGGTGTTACATTAACTGTAAGAGGATCTGTTAAAGTTATGAAAGTAGTTGGATTAGTGTATGATACTGCGTTAATCAAGTGGTCATAATATTCTCCGCCTACGTATACAGTTATTTTATCAGCACCACTATGTGGAGCAGAATTATCGCCAACTATATCTGGATTACTACCTGACAACAAATACTCTCCAGTAATACCTAAAGTAGAACCTCCAATGCCTTGGTTAACAGCAGAACTAGTAACTATATGAGGAGGTAAAAACTCTTCGTTATTAGATATTAAAGTGTTTTCATCAGATGGGTTTATAAATTTAAAACACTCATACGGAGCAAACTTTGCAACTGAAACATGATCTTCACTGTAGTAGTAAGGGTAGTTAGTTCTTGATCCACTCCAAGTTTCCCAAGATCCATTAAAGCTACCTGTTAAAGCAGCTTTTTTAATATTTATTTTTCTTGGCTGATTTCTATTATCTGTCCAAAAAAGTAAATCTTCAAGTAAATTTACATTTAATATAGGATGTGTTTTTGAAAAGTTAAGGAAACTACCTCCAACTAAAACTCTAGACTCATTAGATATTAAGTTAAATTGAACTATGTAGCACATAGCTCCTTTATATTGAAAGACTTGTGGAAAAGATGTTGAATCACCTTTATCGCTTGGCGCAAAATTACTTAATCTATCATTAGATGAATCTCTATAATCCGTTATAAACAAAAACAAAGTATCTATAGAAACGGCTGAATAATAACCTATAATCTCTAGTTGATTAGTTAGTATTTCGTTAGGCCTTATATTAGAACCCGACCAGTACGTCTCTAACTTATCAGATTCTAAAGTTTTTATTTTGTTTTTTAAATCAGATATAATAGTATTACCTAATAAGTTTTCTAAAGAACCTACGTCAGCTCCTTCAGACTTACTTACACTTAAATTTTGAGCATCTCTATATTCACCATTAGGTATAAGTCTAGAGTCTAAATCTTTATTCATTTTAGACTTTAGAAAAGTATTTTTAATTTCTGGCATACTTAATGTTTAATCCATTTAGATTTGTTTCTAAACACTTGAGAGATCTCTTCTATCTTTATATTGCTTAAACGTATTTTAGCGTTTCTAAGAGCGCTAGAACGGTCTCTCTTGAATCTATTTACTACATACTCTGGAATACCTGCTCTACCTGACAGTATAGAATAAGCTATGTGCATATACATCGCTTGCTCTGCCATCTTAGGTAGCTTCATATCTAAGTCTACAGACAAACCATCAGATATATACTCTAGTATAATTAATTTACCTGCTAAATCACTTGAGAAAGAGAAAGTACCTGTTCTCTCATTTATAGTAAACATGCCATTTACTTGAGCTTCTTCAGGTTGTAGTCCATATCTTTGGCCTATTAAAAAATCTCTTCTAGGTATTCTGTAGTCGTCAGGTTGTAAATCAGTTGTTAAAGACCTATCTTTCCATCTGGTTTCAGTTTCTGATTGCTCTGCTAAATTGTTTTCACCTTGAGCGTCTTGAGTTGGTATACCGTCATCAGCTTGTATAGGTAGTTCTGTTGGATTAGAAGTTACTCTAGTTGGGTAAATAATATGTTTAGCTCCAACATCGTCTATCCAAGAACACTTAACATAATTAACGTAATCTTGTGGTATAACTAT
>JAAHTH010000813.1_pt1 | contig 16581 bp, 22 predicted proteins | sample 6116091 | NCBI WGS metagenome assembly JAAHTH01 (sample SAMN13939990, study PRJNA603662) | sponge metagenome | isolation source: marine sponge | host: Mycale hentscheli | place: New Zealand | collected 2006 | reverse complement strand
CTCTAGCAATCCCTGTAGTTGGTCCTGCTTTAGCGCCCGGAGCGGCGGCAACAGCGGCAGGTGTCGCGCAGGGACTGGCAGGGGCCAATACTGCTTTGAATATGGTGGCCGCCTCAATTCCTGCTGGCCCCAGAGCATTAGGAGGGCAAGTTAGGGGTGGTCAATCGTACTTGGTTGGAGAGCGAGGACCAGAGCTTCTCACGATGGGAGGTTCAGGCCGAGTATCAAGTAACGACCAGCTTAAGAAGGCTATGGGTGGCGGTGAAGGAATTACCATTGTCAATAACGTAGATGCCAGAGGTGCAGATGCCAGCGTAGATGTTAAGATACGAAAGGCAATGCAAGAGACAGCGGCCACCACTATTGAAACAATACGCGACCTATCAAGAAGGCGTAGATTCGTATGAGCACTTTCGTATTCGCAACAGATGTCCCCAACGTACTACCCAGCACATCATCTTGGGAGCTAGTGAGCAATTCTAGGATGTTCCGTAGCCCGTTGACCAATGCCATTCAGACAGCGGCAAGGAAAGGGTCTCACTGGAAAATATCTTTAGCTTTCAATAACTTATCAGGCGAAGATAGGGCAAACTTACAGGCTTTTCTGACGAAGCTAGAAGGTCAAGAGCATAGATTCAGTATCATAGACCATTCTTTTGTTCGCAGAGGCTCGGGTGTGGATACTGGGCTAGTGACAGCCGCCAGCTCTGGCAACACGCTTAATTTTACTCGCAGTCTAAGCAGTTCTATCAGTATAAACAAAGGTGACTATATTAGCGCCAACGGACAGTTGTTTATGTGCACGACTGCAATGGCCGCGACTACTGCCACGACAGGGCTTAGTGTAGGCGTTTCTCCAGCCGTTAGGAATTCATCAGTTGGCGAGGTAGTAGATCTTGATACCCCTTCAGGGGTTTTCATGCTGACTTCTAGCGCAAGCTGGGATACCAAGCCGGGGTTATTTTCTAGCTTTAGTATTGACGCAATTGAGGATGTCTTAGCAACATGAGCAGAGACCTAGCCAGCAACACAGCAATATCGTATTCAGCATCAAACGTATTTCCTATTACATTTGTCAAGCTGGAATTCTTGCCTCCGACTGCCGGTGTGGGAACTATAAGGCTTCACAATGGCCTTGGCACTTATAGCTGGGAAGATCCCAACGATGGCGCAGGGGTTCAGAGCTGGCTTGGGACAGGCGATCTTGGCCAGATAAGCAAGATACAAGAAGGCGAGGAAGTCAGCCCATACGGTATCCAACTTACTCTCTCAGGCTTAGATCCTGACCTAGTTGGTGAGGCGATTAAGGAAAGTTACTATCAGCGTCCCGTGACCTTGTATGTCGGGGCGTTGAATGACAGCGACCAGCTTGTAGCCACGCCTGACGTTATGTGGACAGGGTTTATGGACCTGATGACCGCAAGTGTCGGAGCCGAAGGCGGTGATTCTCTGGTGTTGAACTGTGAGAGCGAGCTTGCGATGTTCGAGCGGTCTCGTAATTTGTTGTTCACAAACTCGTCTCAGCAATTAATTAGCACAAATACGCCGCCCGATACATTCTTTAACCAACTGCAAGACATGGAAGACTTGACTTTAGCATGGGGCAATAAAGGCTCTAGGATTGCGGGGAAAACTCCGGGTTTTGACAGTGCGCCGTTTGATGATCTTGATTTGGAAAACATAGACTTTAACGCGAACTAAAAATGAACATTATTGCCAACAAGTTTCTATCCTCACTTAACACTTGGGATAAGAACGATTTTCAATATGGCTCAACAGATTGCTGTCAGTTTGCATCGCATGTGGTCAAAGAGATTACCGGCGAAGATCACGCGGCTAAATTCAAATACGGGTCGGAAGAAGAAGCGCAAAAGATCATCGAAGAACACAACGGCCTAGTAGGTTTGATTTCAAGTCTGCTTGGCGAGCCTAGCAAGGCAGAGAAGGACGGAGACGTTTGCGTTTTGTTTATCCCTTCTATCGGTGAGCTTCTAGGCGTCAGGTATAAAGGCAATGTTGTCTGTATAACCGAAAAAGGGTTAAAGGCAGTTGAATATAAATATGTAATAGCGGAGTGGGCAATATGCCACCAGTAATAGCTGTCATCCAAGCAATAGGCGCTTTAATCCCCGGAATAGCGGCGGCAACAACAGCGGCTACCGTGGCTGGGACTTTGATAATAGCAAGTGCCGCGTTAGCTATTAGATCTTTGATACCCAAAGTAGACATGGGCGTTGTTGACACTGACCGATCAAGACAGACTACAGTACGAAGCACCATTGAGCCTAGAAAGTTAGTTTACGGCGAGACAATGATTAGTGGTGTTGTATCTTTCGCTCAAGTCAATGGAGCTGACAATAAGAACCTACACCAAGTTATTGCTATTGCTGGTCACAAATTAACATCCATAGATAAGATATTCTTCGACGATTACTCTATTGATCTATCGACACAAGTCGATGGAAGCGGTGATGTTACTTCTGGCAAGTTCGCAAAGAAGACGAACGAGAACGGCACTCTTGAGACAATGGTGCATATTGAGACGCGAGATGGATCTACAACCCAAACCGCTTACTCTGATCTGGTTACTGCTTTTGCTGGGACTGGGCTTAATGCAGGGAAAGGATACGAGAGCACTCATCGAGGCGATGGTGTAGCAAGTATTTATACTCGTTGGACTATTCACGAAGGTTCAGCCGAGACTTGGGATGAAGTTGGTGGCATTCAAAACATCAAGGCGGTTGTTAAAGGTAAGGCTGTTTATGACCCACGGCTAGATGTGGCGGCTGGTAATGATGCCGGTGACAACCCTACCGCCCCTGCGTATGTCAAGTATTCTGACGGAGCTACTACTGCAACGCATCAACGAGATCTACAGGGCCAGAACCCTGCTTTGATGCTTGCTGATTACTTAATGGATTCTTCCTTTGGTTTAGGTATTCCAGCCAGCAAGATAGATTGGCCTGCAGTGATCACAGCGGCAGATGCTTGTGATTTCCTAGTACCCATTCCTACAAGTCAGACTCAAAAACGCTTCTTTGGGTCTGGTGTTATTTTCGGTTCAGACAATCACCGCAAATCTATCTCTAAAATCCTAAGTGCGATGAACGGAGACCTGATCTACTCGCAGGGCAAATACATAATCAAAGCTGGCATACATGAAGCCTCAAGCCTAGATCTGACTGAAGACGATCTCGCTGGCGACTTCACCGTCAAGACTTCAATCCCTAGAGCAGACAGATTCAACACCATTAAGGGCATGTTTATAGACCCTGATTCGAACTACAAGATGACCGAGTTTTCTCCTAGAACAGTTTCAGGAGCTGTGGCTAGAGACAATGGTGAAGTCTTAGAAGAAGAAATTAAGCTAACCTTTACGTCAGACAGGTACGTTGCACAAAGGATTGCAATCAAAAAGGTCAATCAATCGTTTCTGCAAACTACTTTAAGTCTTCCGGTCAACCTGAAAGGGATGAAGGTTGCAGTTGGTGATCGCATTACGCTTGCGTTAAACGACTTCGCTACGATTGACGCTGACTGGAATCCAAGCAAAGAGTTTAAAGTCATTGGCTGGTCGTTCTCTGAGAGTGGCAATGGTGCGATTGACCTTAGTCTTATCGAGGATGATTCCGCACGATACGCTGACCCGGCAGAGGGTGAGTACAACCAGATCTCCAACACTGGCGTTATCACTAGCTCCCTGGCTGACGTTCCACTTCCAACTAACTTTACAGCAACCGCTGGATACAACTCAGTTAATCTCGCATGGACTAACCCAACCAACATTGGGGCATGGGAACAGATTTGGATTTACGCTAGTGATACCACTACCCCTCCTGCAACTCCGATTGAGAAGTTCAGAGGCACAGCATTTACTCATCAGATTGCTGGCGGTACAGCTAAGTATTATTGGATTCAGGCAGTCAAGTATCCTTTAGGCTCAACCCCTGCGGCTGGCTCTACGAATACCTCTAAGTCTGCTTTGGTTCCTTTTGGAGCGCCTACCGCTGTAACGGCGTTGAAGATTGCCAATGCGGTAATGGCAACAGACTCAGTAGATACCGCTCAGATTGTCAGTGAAGCAGTTGGGTCCGATCAGATTGATACCACGCTTCAATCTGATAACTTTAGCGTCGATGATGAGACTGGCTGGCAGATCAACAAGGACGGCGATACTACATTCAACAACACCACCGTACGAGGAAACATCAGCGCCACGACTGGAACCATTGGTGGCTTTACAGTCGGGTCTACTGATTTAATTGCTGGCGACGAAGCCACAAGGGTCTCGCTATCGACAGGTGACGGAATTAGCTTAGGCGATAATACTTTTGCAGATGCGCCGTTTAGTGTGACTCCTGCGGGAGCCTTAAAAGCTACGGACGCAACAATCACCGGAGATATTACGGCAGACACATTAACAGTCTCCGAGGCCAACATTACCAACGCCTTGACGCTGGGCGGCGGCGTATTACAGGATGGCTCAGGAAATAACCTAACCACCACTAACACCCTAAACGCTAATCAAACTTTTGCTGAGGTTTCTGGGGCTTCAGCTTTTTACCGTATTACCACAAACGATACTGCCGCACCTGATAATTCAGAATTTAATACCGCCACAGGCAGATATGCCAAAGTTAATGACGTTGTAATAACGACTGACACCACCCCCGATACTAATAAAACTTATGGATGGGTTTGCACCGCCGCCGGAGACGCTAGTACAGAAGCAACTTGGTCAGAAATTACATACTTTATCTCTGGCGATTTATTAGTTGACGGGAGTATAACGGCTGACAATATAGCCGCTAATGCTGTAACGGCCGCAAAAATAAACGTCACTAATTTACAAGCAATTCAATCTGATCTTGGAAATATTACGGCTGGGACGCTTAAAGGTGGGGATGTTCCAGATGCAAATGCCGCTCCATCAGGATCAGAATCAGGTTCATTCTTTGACCTTACAGGCGGCAAGTTTGTAGTAGGAGATGCAAACAAAAGTTTGCTGTTTGACGGCACTAACTTGACCATGACGGGCGATGTCAGGGTTAAAGGAGAAATTGAAGCAGATGCGCTAATTGTGAACAACTCATTTCAATTCTTCGGTAAAGAGTTTTTCATTGCCCGTGGAGTTGAAGCTGGATCAATCACTGACACGATGCTTAACAACAGCGCGGTAAACTTACTGCAAGGATCGCTCGCTCAAAGTGTTGGCGGTAGCAATGGTGATTTTAAAGAAGGCTCCGGTTCATTTACTTCTTCAGGCGGCAATATAGTTTTAGGGACTTCTGGCGATCTGTTTGACCACGGCGAGCTTTCCATTGACCTTGAAGCAAACTTTAGTTTTAGCTTTTACGGCTCAACCAGCTATGCGCAGGACACATTTACACTTCAGTTCCAAGTCAGTACAGACGGAACAAACTACACCAATGTAGGCACAAGCCAGAACGTACAAATATCAAAATACGATTTAAGCTCATATTATCCTGGCAGTTATTTCGTTTATTTTTGCTACCAAGACATTACGCAAACCATTAGCGCCGCATCATTATCAAATAATGTTGACTACTATATTCGTGCCTTGATAACCAGTGTTCCGGCATCAGTAGCAAGCGAGACAGTTGCGTTCACGTTCTCAGCTAACGAGGGTGTAACGGGGGTTACGTCAACAGGTGGAAACGCAGATACTTTAGACAACTTAGACTCAACCGCGTTTCTGAGATCTAACGTCAACGACACCTTTGATGCGGATCTGACTATCACCGGAGACCTAACTGTCCAAGGCACAACTACCACAATCAACGTGGCAGATTTGACGGTTGCCGACAAGGATATAACGCTGAATTACAGTTCTGGCGATAGCTCATCCACTGCTGATAACGCGGGAATAATTATTCAAGATGCGGTGGACGCAAGCACAGATGCTTCTCTTCTATGGAAGACTGCAAGCGATTCTTTTGAGTTTAGTCATTCGGTTAAAGATCTATCGCTCACTGGTGATTTAATATCTGATTCAAGTATTTATTTGAGATCTGCTGGCGGTGTAGCAGGAGTTTACTTGCAAGACACTACTGGGGGATCGGCCTCGACCGCGTTTAGACTTTACTCTGACGTTGATTCAACGACGGTCAACATAGACACCGGCGGCGCACAAACGATTGCCGCATTCGTGAATAACGGCAACCTACTAATTACCGGAACGATCTTTGCTGATGGCGCGGCCTCAAATTCTTTGCAATGGGAAACAGGTTACGACTACTCGCAAATTGGTCACTTGCCTCTAGCTGGTGGGACGCTCAGTGGCAATCTTACAATTTCAAGAACAGGGCCAGTTTTCGTAATTAACGACTCAGATGCCACCACGCCCACGAATCAAACGGGGTATATTTCTTTCCAACGTCAAGGTGCAGAGAAGGCTTGGATAGGGTACGGCAGTGCCGGCAATGATGACTTCACAATAAGAAACAGTGAAGGCTTGGTTACTATTTCAGGCGGCGCTGAGGTTATTAATGGCGCATTTTCTGTCCTAAATAGTGAAGCCTCATTCGTCAACAATACGACAGTACAACAATACGTATACATGGACTCAGGGTAATCAGCAGTAGATGCCGAGGATCGTGAAGCGGGAATAATTTGGAGAAAAGGCGGGACGAATTATTGGGAAACCTACGTCCCAGCCAGCAGTTCTGATTATAACTTTTATTCCTACAAAGGCGCTCAATCAGTTTTGACACTTTACGAAAGCGGGAATGTCGCCATTCCCGATGGGAATTTATCTATAGGTGGCGAGCTTGATTTGCCTTCATCAGGGAAAATAGATTGGTCCAGCGGTGATGCTTACATTCAGGAAGGCGTCTCTGACAATTATGCAATAGATTTTCACACCTACGATGGCACTGCGGCCAGTATGGTTCTGAGCCTCAAGGGTGACAATACCGCGCTCTTTAAGGGAAAAATAGCAGGAGAAAGCGTTGTAACCTCTGGAGGCAAGAAACTAGCTCACGGTATTTTGGATTTATCCTTTAGCACAACACCAACTCAGATAAAAATTACCACCGGCATCCCCTACCCGTTGGTAGGTGCTGATTTTACCGTATCCATAAAAGGTTTTGCGTATGGCCTCTCACGATCAGTTGACCTAAAAATACACTGGCACAATTACCTAAATCAGTTTTATAACGCAAATATCAGCAACGCAGGATCTTGGACTCCTACTGTCAAATTAGCCGTAGAAAATTCTAAAGTTGTGATTCATTTATCGCCCGTTTTTTACTGGGGCAAGATGTACGTTGAAAGCATGTACAGCAGTAACTATCCAGATCTTTATCAAACAGGCTGGTCATGGGCTGACTCTGCTATCAGCTCAGACAGTAGCACGCCTACAAAGACCCTTGACTATTATTCCAGAACAGGCGGCCAGTTAATAATTGATGGAACGACGACTGCTTCTGGCAATGTAACGGTAAACGCAGACCTTACTCTAGGCAATGGCAACAACAACGGTGTGCTAAACCTAAAAACTTATGACGATGCTTCTAACAATTGGGTCATCGTCAACTGGACCGATGATACATTAAGAATGAACTATAACGGGGCTGGCGCTGATGAGTTTATATTAACCAACACCGGCCAATTAACGACAACCGGAGGCTTAGTTTCTAACGGATTAACAATAAATGGCAACGCGTTAATTGATGGTCAATTGACTTGGGGAGAGAACTATCCTGCCGCTTATGCTTATTCAAATACAGATTCTTCAGGACTGTTCGTAGAAGTTATAGACAACAACACTGACAAAGCGGCAATCCGATTTCAGACCAGAGTTAATAACAGCGGCTCGTACACTATGTTTCGGATTAGTGCTGATGACTCTCAGTTTTATTTTGGTGGCGGTCAGCTTTACGTCAACGCCAACGACATCAAACTAAGATCAAGTTCAGACGGTAATAACGGTATTTTAAGATTAGCTGATGATGCTGACACAGAAGGCGGTCAAGTTTACTCAGCAGATGGTAATTTAAATCTCTACAGCCCCAACGATATAAAAATTAACGCAGATAGCGTTTTAGTGACAAATGATAATACGGTAACAAGTGATTGGGGAAATAAAGGTATTATTTCCAACTTTGCTATTAACGTGGCAGACAGGATTTACGGCTCTTTTGTGCTTCAGGACAATGCTGTATTTTATGGCGCTGGTATTGGATTATCGTATAGCGTCGCCAGAGGCTATGATATGCACTTCGGCACTGCGCCGTCAGCTTCTACAACTTTTAACCTAGAAACCCGAATGACGATTTCTGGACTTGGGAAGGTCGGTATTGGCATCAGAGAGGGAGACGGAACCCTTCATGTTCATTCAGGAAGCGCAGGAACTGTGTCTGCATCATCTCAAGCAGATGAGCTAGTCCTTGAAAGCAATACCGAAACTGGAATGACTATTATCTCGCCAGATGATCAGTCTGCAAGAATTAGATTCACAAGCCCGTCAACCAACAATGATACGGGTGGCGCTACCATATTTTACCGGCAGAACATCAATAAAATGAACGTCGGAACAGCAGTTGCCGGTGGAAGATTGTCTTTGCAGTCTGGGGCTAGTGATGAAAAGATTCTTCTTGACGGAAACGTAAATCTTTTTGCTGACGTTTTATTAAGAAGCTATCAAATACCTGATAGTGGCGGCGGTTACTACGGGGATTATGGATACCTGAATTTTTACGCTAATGCGAATTTTAGCTCAAGCTCTAGGCAATACGCGCTAACTAATGCTCTTGAGGTTAATAAGTTTGGGATCATTTATGGCGATTCTTATTCAAGACAACCAACCCTAACTACTACCGGAGCTTTAGGGACTGGAACTTCGCTTGCGTTGTCGATAAACAATGCTGGCGTAACACGCTTGCAACAATTGGGAATAGGGTTGGATCAAGCAAGTTGGGACACGTCAAGCCTTTCGCTGGACGTAGCTTCGCAAGTTAGCTTTAGATCGTTTATTTACTCAGGTATTACAACCGCCAGTGCAGGAGGTTGGAAGACTAGGCAGTATGCGAACGGCTCAACTCATGAAATACATGCTCAGGCATTGGTTGTTAATAATATTGGTTATGCTAACCCTCCTGTTACAAGACTGAGAGCATACGACAGAGGCATTACGACAACTGGAGCTGTAGGGGCTGTGACTAACACTGCCCCAAACGCGGTCATGAAATGTGGTCATTTCGCAGTAACGAGCGGAACAGGGTCCATCGTAATTCAGTTACCGGGCTCCAGAAGCAGTGGTTGGTCAATGCCTGTTATCAGAGTTACGACTTACGAGTATAGCGCCGACGCCGCGAACGTCTATTATATTAGTGGTCATAACTGGACTTCTGGATGGTATAACAACTCGGTTCATCATCACGGCAATAATCCTGAGCCAGTTTATTTACTTGGAAACTCGACCACAAATAAATCAGCAATATTTATTGGCGCAGGATCAACGAGCCGATCATATCTTCATGTGACTGTTGACTTAATGTCGCATCCGTCTTTTTACGATTCCACATTTGATGCAATGGGTGCGTGGACTATAAGCCTCATGACTAGCTCAAGCGGTTGGAGCGGATCGTCAAATCTTACCGAAACAATGCTTCATAGTAATGTTGGGACTACTGGCGATTATTCAGTTGCGAGCCTAGTCTCGTCAGGAAATGTCACAGCTTATTCAGACCGAAAACTGAAAGAAGATGTGCAACCTCTGTCTGGAGCTTTGCAATCAGTAATGAGCTTGCAGGGTGTCCAATATGTCAGAAAAGATACCGGCGAAAAAGACATTGGATTTATAGCCCAGCAAGTAGAAGAGGATTGTCCAGAAATCGCTGAAAGAGTTGTTAAGGTTGCAAACAAAGACGAAGACATCAAAGGCATAAATTATCAAAACATGGTAGCCCTGCTTGCGGAAGCAATAAAGGATCAGCAACACCAAATAGAAACCTTAACCAAGACTATAAAGGAGATAAAAAATGGCGATACAAAAGACTGAAGCGATAAATTCATACGGAATCAAATTTGAAGAGGGTCAAGACGCGGTATTGATTATATCCATGACAACATCGTGGGACGATCCTGATGACAACGATTTGCCAATGAGCAAAACGACGACAAGAGAAATTAAGAAAAACAGTCAAACAACAACTTACGATGAGGATACTGGCGCTCCGATTCATAGCGAGACCCCGACTGATGTGAGCGGCGAAAGCCAAATGATTCAAGACATCTGCGCGATAATCTGGGCATGAGTGATTACACAATGAGGGATGATTGGATTTGCTTTAACCATACTTTTGATGATGGCGGAGAAGTTTACATTGAGACTAAACTAAAAACTACGGTTGAAGAAGATATGGAAAACGCTATTCAGATGGTCGAGACGACAAGACATGTCGGTTGATACGCTAACGGTAGTTCCTCAGCTTTCTCAAGGAATTCCACAATTCTATCGTGCTGGGAGTATTGGCACTTGCTCGCCAACTACAACTACCGCAGTCGGAAATAATCCTTTAGTCAATCTTGTTTATGACTATTTCAGCTTCACGGTAATCAGACTAGCCGGTCGTTTTGACAACAGTAGCATCACCAGCTTTACGCTGACCCCAGCGGGCGGCTCTACACTGACATTTAACGTCACTGGCTTCACTTATTACAGTAGCACTAACGAGTCTCAGTGGGCATCAAGCGACGATGACCGAAATCTGGTCGCGGGGACTACTTACACGGTGCAGTTTTTCAGCGGAAGCACTAACGTAAACACCGAAGGCACTACTTTGGAACGCAGGAACCCGAAAGACTTTAGTGACTTCTACGGGGCAACCAGAAACGTGCCGCCGGTCAGTGGAGCGTTTAAATTAAGCTGGCTAAAGAATGCGGTTAAATACCAGTGGTCTTCGTCGATGACGGCTGGGAAATATACGGCTGGATTTCCAGCGAATTTTACCCTTAGAGGTTATCACGTTGCATTCAGTGTAGGCTCAATGACGAGTACAAGTATTTCTGGGATTATCAACACTTATAATGGAAACACAATTATTTCTATATCCGAGACTTTTGACCAAGCCTCAAGCTCCTACTTGCCAACTTTAATTGTAAACACTGGCCCAAACAGCCAATGGTACAAACTGCAAATAGGATCAGCCGCTTTCTACAGGGAAGACGCTACGTTTAGCGCCAACCCTAATAGCCCATTCTGGACAACATTTAGCTGGAATACTGGATCAACGCAAAACATCGTAGAGAACAACACCTACGCAATTAAGCTGACTTGCTAAACCTGTGGTAGATCAGCGTATAAACGGCTAAAATGCGATTTTTAACTAAGGAGAGGAAAATGAGTGAGCAAAAGCGGGAAATGAGTGCAGACGAGTATGTTCAGATGGCTAAAATTGATTCATTAGCGAAACAAAACGCTGGTCAAGCCCTCCGAATAGCCGAATTAGAGGCGCAGATTAGCCTTTATCAACAACAACAGGCGCAAGCCCAATCTCAAACAAAAGCCGTATCAGATGACTCTATACTCGGAGAAGATCCAGTGTTTGAGCCAGTGGATGAAGCACACTAGGTGATCTATGCAACAGGAAGTCAAGTCAATCGCAGATGCGGTCGCAGTTAGCGGCGGAGTTGCCAGTTTAGCTGGCTGGCTTCCTGACGTAGCCGCACTCGTCACTATCGTCTGGTTGTCTATTCGCATCTGGGAGTCCGACACTGTTAAACGGATTTTTGGACGAAAGGATGACGCAGATGGAGACACTTGACGCTTTAAGCGCGGTTTGGCCTATCGCCTTTGGATTCGTAACCTTAGTCATTGTGCTTGCTAAGATGCACAGCGACATTGAACAGATCAAAGAAAAAGTACGGACGTTGTTTGAGCTGTTTAACAACAGGAACAAATAATGCCTGAAATCAACGACAATACCACTATTGAGATCCCAATTAGGAATCTAGTGGCGATCATAGCTGGCGTTGTCGTGGCGGTGTTCGCTTATACAGAGGTCACTAACCGGATAAGCGTCTTAGAGCGCCAAATGACAATCCTTGAAGTAGACCTCAAGATGAACAGCGAGTTTAGAGTCAAATGGCCACGCGGAGAACTTGGCTCACTTCCAGATGACTTACTACAGAACAGTCAGATAGCCGCGTTAGAGAAAGTGGTTGATCTTAATACCGAATTTAGGAACAACTGGGCTCCACCGGCAGAGGTGCAAGAGTCAATCAGAACTAATTACGCACAAGAAATTCGGCTTAAATACATAGAAGATGAAGTGGAGGCAATAAAAACAAGTCAATGAAGTTTATTTTAATTATCATGATCGGGACTTGGATAAATCCTGATCGCATAGAGTTTGACACCTTAGAAGCATGTGAGAAGATGGCAGAACGATTAACCTACGGCAAGATAATAACGGCTTGCGAGATTGATGGAGGACCAAATGGAATATCTGAACCTATTAACGACCTTGGTAGCATTTTGTAGCGCGATTTGTGCATTAACCCCCACACCAAAAGATGATGCCATCATCGCTAAAGTCTACAAGGTGCTTGAAATGTTCGCCATGAATATAGGCAAGGCCAAGCAGTGATAGAAAAACTCATCGGTCCTGTATCCGGCTTGCTAGACAAGTTTATTGAGGACAAGGATCAGAAGGCTAGGCTGGCGCATGAAGTCGCTACAATGGCCGAGAACCACGCTCAGGAGCTTGCTAAGGGGCAGTTAGAGGTCAACAAGGCTGAGGCCGCTCATAAGTCTTTGTTTGTTGCAGGGTGGAGGCCAGCGGTGGGCTGGGTGTGCGTTTTGGGCATGTTTGGCAACTTCATTACTATCCCATTCAGCAACTTTGTATTGGCGCTCATAGGTATAGAAATAGTTATACCTTTAGTTCCTTTGGAAACTATGATGCCCGTTTTAATGGGTATGCTAGGATTAGGAGCAATGAGGTCATACGAAAAAAAGAATTCGGTACATAGAGACAAATAAGGGGGCCGAAGCCCCCATTACACTTTGATGATGGCTGGGCCTACGGTTTCCCTCTCTCCTTCCCCTTAGACCGTACTGGGGTTCGATTCCCCAGATCACCAACCCAACGCTTGCTTAACCATTTCCCCGCTGTAGGAGCCATAGGCGCTTCAGCAGGACTCAGGTGCCTGATTTGTCTACATCTGCCGCATATCTTAAAGTCTTTTCTGACTTTTTTGCCGCAATGCCCACAAGTTGCCTTAAAAGGGAACATCATCGTCAAAATCATCTACCGGCAATGCTTCAGGTGCGCTATCTCCCTTGGGCTGTTGGAACTCAGATGCGTCAGACCAAAAAATCGTAGCATTACCGATCTTTGGTAGCTTTACGCCTTGATCCCGTTCTTCTTTGGTCGATTGCTGAACAATCATGCCGTTGTCGCCAAACTGACTTGGCTCGCTATCAACGAAGACCGTCAGATCTGCATAAATGCCTTTCTTCCCTTCAAAAAATCTTGATTTATCAAGTTTTGTCACATCTATCTTTAGATTTACTCCTACTTTGCTCATCTTACTCTCCTAGCCTTATTGATTTAAATTCTTCTTGCAACTGCTCAGTCAATCGAGCTCCGATCAGCTTCTTCTGCAACTTACTGCACTCATCCCAAATCTCATCAACCCCATGCTTGTCTTTATCATAGATACAAGTTGTTAAATCACCAGTAATTGCATCTAACTCAGCATGAGCTTGAGTTTCCATTTTGCTTACTAGCTCTTTAAATTGAGTCTTTTGACCTTTAGGTGCACCGTTGTACGCCTCGACTTTTTGCTCATCAGTAAGCGCCGCCAAATGCTCTAGCAAATCTTGGGGTGCTCCGCTGTTCAAGACTAAGTGAAGCTCATCGTACAGGTCAGCTTCAGGTACAGACTCGCCAGCGTAGATATAAAACCCTAGACCAAACATTGCTAACGCTTTGGTCAAGCATCTCATTTTCTGATCACCAATGTCTCTTGCGCTGGGGTTTTTGATTGCGCTGTTCTTGTTGTCCATAACAGCCAGCCACATTGTATGACTCACTCCCTCGACCGTCACTTTGCAGTGGACCGTCACCGAGTCATCAGCATGGATTTCGTTAGGCAAGAACTCATAAGTTGATTCGGGATAGTGCTTCATTAGGGTAGCCCATGCCCAAGTCCAAGATAGGTAGGTAAATTTTCCCTTCTTAGTTGTATGGTCATTAACATCAATTGAACTAAGAGTTTTCCATACGCTCATGACGTCCTCCATGTTCGCATGTGGCGCTTTCCATCGACCTCATAATACTTCGAGGCAACAGTCCAACCTTTGTTTTTCATGTACCGCCAAACCCCTACGTTTTGACTTTCGCAGTACACAGAATCATTGACTTCCATTCCGTCAAGGATCGAATAGTCAATTTTTTTTGGCTCTACAGGCTTCGGGTACGGAACTCCTTTCTCTAAACGCATCACTCTCTCCTTTTGGTAAATGCACAAGAATAATATATGCCCAATAAATTATTGTCAAGCCTTTACATGACAATCTTATTGATCTATTATCCAAGGCAAATCTAACGGGAGAGAAGTGTGACTAAAATGCAATTGAGTTTTTTCTGCGAGGAGTCGGGTGTATCGTTGTCCGATATAGCTAGACTTGTTGGGTGTTCAAGGCAAAAGGTATGGTATTGGGCAAACTGTCGAGAGACATGGGTACACTGTAGCGATGATTTTGTGATAGACCGGATTGAGTCAGTCAACACCAAAACAGTGTGGGAGAGGTAAAAAGAAAGCCCCCATTGCTGGGGGCGAAGAAGGCAAACAACAAGTCGAAACAAAACGGAGCAGTTATGTCTGATGGCCTACCTTGGTTTAGAGTTTACACCAATATCATTGATAACCACAAGATGCGTCTACTTGCATTTGAGGACCGATGGCACTTTATAGCGATCTTAGCTTGCAAGCAATCTGGCCTGTTTGACAGTGCAGACAAAGAGTTCTTACACAGAGCTTTGGCGGTTAAATTGGGGTTACAAATACCCGCTCTCGATGAGCTAAAAAAGAGATTGGCAGATGTCAATTTAGTCGATAAAAACTGGAATGTCTTAAAATGGGAGGAGCGCCAATACAAGTCAGATTCCAGCAAAGAACGCCAGAGAAAATACCGGGAAAAACAGAAACTTAGCAAAAACGTGACGGTAACAAAACGTCACGGTGACGCCAAGGTGACGACCCAAGATACAGATACAGATACAGATACAGAAGCAGATACAGAAAAACATAAGCTGAAAACGGTCTTTAAGCGCGTAAACGCGCTGGGGGTAGATAGGCCACTATGGAATGAATTTATCAAGACGAGGACCAAACTAAAGGCAACCAATACAGCAAGAGCTTTGGCTCAGTTGGCAAATCGAGCAGAAGAATTTTCGCGCAATGGGGAAGACATAAAGCAATTATTTGAGGAAGCAAATTCTAATGGATGGAAAACAATCTATGAGCACAAGAATCGTCAACAACGCCGTCACTCAGCAACAAAGATCGCCAGCGATGACGGATGGATGTGAACTGCCGAAAATTGCAATCAATCAATTGTTCGGGGTCATGCGTTTAAGTTATCCCTCGTTTCTCAACGGGACATCTGAGGCAGACATTTCAGCGACCAAAAAGATGTGGTGGTCATACCTAAAAGACTATGACGAGCAAGTGGTCAAGAAAGCGACCGATCAAGTTGTCGTTAAGCACAAAAAGTTCGCTCCAACTTTGGGTGAGTTCAAGGAGCTACTTGAGGAGGTCAAGTCAGAGCCAGCGTTTCGTCCAGCCCGTAGCACAAAGATTTGTGACGTTTGTAAATCGTTTAACTTTACACAACATCATCATGACGTTTGCATAACTGGCAAGAAGCAGATTTTCGACGTTACAGACGAGCAAATTGCGGAGGCCAAGAAGATGTTTGGCAAACTAAGATGAGAAAGGCGTCAAATGCGGTATTAGAGCGCCAGAAACAGCGTCTGGAGGAGATTAAAGGCCCAGGTAATATCGACCCCAAGGGGTTGTTAAAAGTCTCTGAGATGCACTTAATTTTGCACTCAGAGGAAGACAAAAACAAACTGCTTAAATCCCTAGAGCAAATTGAGCTTGAGTATCCCATAGACGTAGTGATCAAGAGAGCAACCAAGAGCCGAAGTCTGGCGCAAAATAGGACCCAGTGGCAGTGGTTCAAGGATGCGGCATCACAGGGCGATCAGAAGGCTTGGGAGTACCGAGGTTATTGTAAACTGCACTTTGGCGTACCGATTCTGCGCCGAGACAGTCTTGAGTACCGGGAGAAGTACGATCGGATCATTAGACCCATGAGCTATGAGCAAAAGCTAGAGTTGATGATAGAGCCTTTTGACTTCCCGGTAACTTCAGCGATGAACGTGGCTCAGCATGGTGAGTTCTTGGATTCGGTCAAGCAACATTTTGACTCTGTAGGGTTTAAACTTACAGATCCTCAACGATGGGATGGTTAGATGCCAAAGCGGTGCAAGATATGCTCGGAGCCTTTCGAGGCAAAATTAAGTACGTTTCAAAAGACCT
>JAAHTH010001975.1_pt1 | contig 16584 bp, 8 predicted proteins | sample 6116091 | NCBI WGS metagenome assembly JAAHTH01 (sample SAMN13939990, study PRJNA603662) | sponge metagenome | isolation source: marine sponge | host: Mycale hentscheli | place: New Zealand | collected 2006 | reverse complement strand
ATAGCATTATCTATAACAACTGAGTTATCTTTAATACCGTTAGCTGTTATGCTAAATTTACTACCTGGTGCTCTGTCAATTTTTTGACCTACTACAGCTGTATAGTTTTCTGCTTGTCTTAACCCTTGTAATTCATAAATATCTTTAATTCTGTTTTGCACGGCTGGATCATCTAACACTTCCATTGTAGCGTCAAAAGCTAGTTCTTGAGCTATAGCTCCTGCTAATGCATCTTTTCTAGTTCCTTTAGTTGAAGCCCCAACATCAGAACCTAAAAAGTAATTCATAAATTCTGATCTCTTTATATTTTTCTTTCTAAATAAAGGATTATTATCTGGTCTAGCTTGTTTACCTGTAGCTGGATCAATTAATGGCTCTACAAACTGTCTAAATCGTTTGTTAGCTGTAGACTGAGATATATTATCAAATACTGTTTGAAAGTTTTCACTTAAGAAAGTTTCGTAATTAGCTCTAGTTCCTATAAACTTTTTTATTTCTTTAAATAATTCTTTATCAAAAGCTTTTTTGAGATCTTCTCTAAAATTTTTATTACTTACCTCAGGTAATTTAGTGCCAAGAACTTTACGCACAGAGTCTAAAACCTTATTATATATAGGTCCATCTTTCTCTATACCTAGCTTTGTTCTAAGATTGTCTATGGTGTCATCTACTATATTTTCATCAATTTGAGCTTCAATATCAGTGTCATCTGCAATAGTTTCTCCTATAGTTCTGCCTTCTTCACCAATTTTTTGATCTGTAGATATTTTTGTACCTGGTTGCTTTGCTTTTTCTCTTTTAGCTTTGTTTGCTACATCACCAACTTTTCTACCTATATAAGCATTAACCCAACCAAATAAGCTGTCTCTACCTTGTGGGTCAAAGTTAAGCATGTGTTGTCCTATTTTTAACTTAGCATCTTCTATGAACTCTTCTCTAGCTTGACCGAATATATCTTTACCAGAAGCCATTTTAGCTATTATAAGACCGTCTAAATCACCGTTCATTAGTGCATTGTATGCTTTACTAAATGCTCTATTTTTGTCAGCACGCCATTCAGCTTTAGTCATAGTATACTTGCCATCTTTATTTCTTTGGCCTGGAGCATCGTTTAAAGTATCTTCAACACTATCTTTCTCTCCTTTAGTCATAGACTTTTTAGTGCTGCTATCTTTTTTTGTCTTGCTTTTAGCTGATTTACCTACTTTAACAGTACCTTCAGCTAAACCTTTAGTAAGACCTTTAAGACTTCCAGTTTCAAAAGATTGATTGTAACTAGTAAGCATGTCAAATACATCTTTGCCTGATTTTATTTGTTGCGATGAACCATCATTGAATTTTTGAAATCTACCAAACAACTTGTTGTGCAAAGTTCTCATGCCCTTTAAGTTCTTTTTTCGCATAAAATCACTTAGAGCTGCTAGCTTTTCCTCAGCTAATAAAGCACCATCAGCTTCCTTATAAGCTTCTTTAGTTTCTAGAAATACATTATAAGCATTTCCATAATTCTTTTTAACATAAGCCTCAAGATCTGTAACTAAACCAACTGCATCTGGATTGTTGTTCATGAACTCTTTAAAAACAGTTTGATGACCCATTTCATGAGATTGAACAGTTCTGTTTCCACTATTCATAGCAAAATTTAATGGTATGTCTATGTTTTTCTTAACCATATTACCATTAGCATCTTGAACTTCTATTGTTAAATTGTCACCAAAAGCCATTCCATGCACAGTGTAGTCACCTTTAGATTCTTGCTCAACTCTGTCAAATTCATTTTTTAATTGCTTTGCGACTTGTGATTTTTCTTGCTGACTTAAATCACTTAAACCTTCTATATGTTTTAAGCCCTGGTCTAAAGCTTCTTTATTATTCTTTCCGGCTATAGTTACTACATTATTTAAAGTTCCAGACTTTGTTCTCCAAGCTGTAGAAAAATTATTTGATCTCTTTTTATCAGCATTAAATACTCTATTGCTTAGTGTTCTTTGCTTTTTTGAATTTTGTTGTGCGAGATAAGTTAGCCTAGAATTTATCATGTCTCCTTTTTCTTTAACATCTAAAGATTCGTTAGAGTTTATATCATCAATTTCTTGTCTTACTTTGTGCTCATTATTAAATACGTCAATTAAAGTTTGTCTATCTTGAGGTGTTAGAGTCTGTATTGTATTCTCAGTTTCCTTCATATTCCTCAATTGTTCACTTGCTAAATCTGAAATATTATCATTTATTAAGTTTATGTCTGCAGATAATTGCTTAACTAATTGTGGATTCTGACCTTTAGCTGCAACTAATCTTGAGTTTAATAAGTCTCTTTTTTTACTTAAATTTAATATTTCTAATCCAGTTGTTGCTGTCTTAACATTATCAGCTTCAGTTCTAAAAGCACCAGCAGCTTGACTAAGAACCATAGGAGATTGCATAGTGCCATTCATAAAAGCACCCATAGCAGCTGCTTCTTCAACTCCATCCCATATAGAAATATCTTTGTTATCTAAAAGATGTATGTCAGCCCAGTTTTGAGTTAAAGCAACTAGACCTTCTCCACCAGCTTCTTGACCTGTACCACTTAAAGTTTTAATACCCCAAGTCTTTAATTGCTCTTTATAACTAGCTGGATTCATCTTTGTTCCAAACAACTGTCTAGAATTAGATGGTATAAAATCTTCGGTTCCTTTTGCTCCTTTTTTTATAGAATTTTTCCAGGCTTTTTGTATATTATTTTTAGCAAACTTAAAATTACCTAAAGTTATTTTTTCGCTTAAATATTCTGCAGCTCCATATATACCAGCTGTTCCGAAGTAGTTTAAAGCTGAAATATTTTTTGGTTGAACTTTATAAGTGTCATCTCTATCTCCATAAAAATAATCATACTGAAAACCAGGCATAGACTCTTTTTGAGACTTATGTAAAGCAAGCTCTTCTTCGCTCCACTTTTCACCTTCCATCTCAATATTCATTTCATTCATTTTGTTACCTGTCTCTGCTAAAGCCATAATAGCTAACCCTGAACCACCAGTAATAGCTCCAATTCCTATATTAACAGCATTTTCAGTAACACCTTCAAAACCCCAAGATATGAATTCTAATGGATTAGAAATATCTTCATATCTTTGTTTTGCTCTATTTTCAGCTTTAATGTCATTACCATACTTATGAACTTTAGAAATACCTTCGCTTATAGAACGATCTGCATCATTAACTAATGATAAACCTTTTTCAATTTCGTCTCCAATGTCATAGCCGTCAACTAAATTATCTACGTAGGAAGCTATTTTACTTCTAGTAGCAGCGTCGTTTATGTCTACACCTGTCCATTTAAGTAGTTGAGGCATAGATAATTCGTGACCCAAGGTCATTAAGCCAGCGCCTAGATTAACTATTGAAGAACCTATATTATTACCATATACAGATAAAGTTGAATAAGTGTCTAAAGTTTTATCTCTTATCTCATCGAAGTTTTCAGAGTTAACGGTTAGCTGACCTAAGTTTCTCATATTTAATTGAGCTACTTCTATCTGTTTATTATATGCATCTTTAAGTAGGTTGTACTTATTAGCTTCAGCTTCACTTATATTTGAGCCGGATTTAATTTTAGTTTCTAACTCTAATAAATCAGATCGTAAAACCATTAAATTATCATTAGCGTTTTCAATATTAAAAACTGCAGCATCAATTCTATAATTCTCAGAGTCAGACTTACTTTTTATAATGTTATCTAGTTTTTCTCTATTTTCTTGATAACTTTTATCAGTACCTATAAATTGATGCAATTGCATTGACATATCCTGCTGCATCTTAAGTAGCTTAGGATCTGTTATTGTTAATTCATTAAGCGCATCTCCAAGAGATAATAAAGTTCCGAATAAATGTCCAGCTACAGCTGTTACTCCTTTTTCGTCTTCGTATTTTTCTAGTACAGCATCAATTTTTTCTTTATAATCCCATAGCTTAACTTCTTGCGCTGCTTCTTTTTTCTTATCATATAAAGCTTCTTCAATTATTTCTGATGGATAAATATCTTTTGGATTATAATCTTCTGTTCCTACTGGAGGTAATTTTATATATTTATCTTTAGAAAGTTGTTTTCCATTTTTGTCTTTAGGAATTTTATCTCCGTCAGCTATAACTGGATAACCCATAGAAATAGCTTTTTCTCTTAACCTATTTATGTCTTTGTATTTTGAGTTTTTTTGTTTAGTAAATATATCACTTTTAGAAGGTAAAGCATTAACGTTAGTCTCAGATTGAGACATGTTTTGTTCTATTTGCTGTTGTAATTTTTCAGCATCGCTTAATTCTTCTTCTTCTTCTTCTTCATAAACAGTTTCTAAATCCCATGCAACGTCCATAGCTTCGATTTCTTCTTGAGTAACCACACTTGCTATTCTTACTTTCTCTAACTCATTAGCAGTATCAACGATGTCAGGATTATCTTGTATTCTTTTTATAGCTTTTTCTTTTTCTTTTAAAATCTTGGCTTTAGCTAACTGCCTATCTTCTTCATCTACTTCTTTTTTGTATTTAGGATTATCCCACATAGCTATTGCTTCATCATAGCCTTTAGATATAGATTCTACATCAATCTTTTCAAATTCAGCATCTGGAGCTATTACCTCTTCTTCAACTTCTTCTGGTTCCTTCTTGTCTACACTACCAACACCTATTAAAGCTGCATATTCTTCAGGTGATCCATTATAACCACCTTCTTTAAACATGCTTAGGCTATCTGAAAAAGCGTCTTGGTTGGTACTTATTAGTTCTATAAATTCTTCTTGAGAACCATCGTAACCGCCAGATTTAAATATTTCGTATGCGTCAACTTGAGCTTGTTCGTCCATTTAACTATTTTTATTATATTTTCCAGTGCCAGTACTTTGCTTTACTTTTTGATCTGTAGTTATTGTTTTCTTATCAGGATCTGTTGTTGGGAATTGAGTATTAATTAAGTATTGAGCATAAATTTCTTTTAACTTATTTTCCTTATCAGGATTTTTGTATTGATCCCAACTTACTGTTGGAACTGGTGAGCTCATTATTGGCTGGTTTTTATTGTCTTTTTTTCCGGTATCGTAAGCAAGATCTTCGTCTTCTAAATAACCTTGTTTTTGCAGCTCTGCCCACATCTGATTTGGTGGTGGTAATTTTATAGGTTGACCTTTAGAATTTTTAAGACCAAAATCAAAACCTTTAGTACTTGTTAAAGCTCCAGTAAGAGCTGTTTTCATAGCATCTAAATCTTGAGTTTTATATCCTTTTTTTACAGGAACTTTTAGAGGATTTGTTTTTGCGTCAGGATCTTTAGATGAGTCAAAATTTGGATTTTCCATCTCTCCATCTATATTAGAAAACTCAACTATGTTTTGCCCTTTAAAACCATCAATTAAACCTGAACCTGCAGCAGTCATCGCAGATGTAGCATTAGGAGAAATAGCTTTATAACTAGTACCATTTTTTCTTAAATTTTCTGCATATGCTCCTAGGTTTATAGGGTTTATATTGGCAGGTGTTGCGCCAGCTGTCATGTTAGCAATGTGTTGAGCTGTTGGGTTTATAGAGTATCCACCATCTTTGTCATATGTTATTTCAACGTCTGACTCACCGTTAAAAATACCATTTTTAAATTGTTCATCATCAACAATAGCAATTCTTTTACCATTTTCATCAGTCTCCCAAATAAGAGTTTCATCATCTATAGCTTTATCTCTAGATTCTATTTCAGCGTCTAGTGTACCTACAAACATAGTTAGATCATCTAAGTCTTTATTTATCTTAGCTTTGTCTATATTGTACTGAGCGATCATTTCAGCATTTCCATCGGGACCATAGGCAGCAATGTGTGATTGAGCTAATTCTCTACCTCTTTCTGTTATTTGCTCTAGTATTTGCTTATCTATAGATTTACCACCAGTTTTCTTAAGGTTTGCTATACGCTCAGCTTGGTCATTACTGTCAAAAGCTTGACGCTTCATCTTCTGTAATTCTTCTCTATCCTTACTTACTCTAGTTGCGTTTTCACTTAGTGACTTTTGAAATTGATTCATAGCTAAGCTACCGGCTAAACGTCTTTCACGCATACCTTTAGCTTTATCTATTCTTGCTGGTCCTTTTAATTCTGCCATAATTATTTATTTTTAATTGGTTGCTGTTGGGTCACCAAATAAACCTGACAATATATCTGGATTTTCAGTTAGTACATTTGTTAAACCTGTTATAGTTCCAGATAAACCTGCTTGTCCAGCTGCTTTACTTTCATCTATTAATGCCTGCTGGTTTAGTCTAGCATTATCTAACTCTGTTTGTTTTCTATTTATATTACCAATTTCTCTATCTTCTCTAGCTGTTTGTAAATCAGCTTCGCCTTTCATAAAACTTTTTCTATTAGCTTGCTCTTGAGTTGATATATCAGCTGATATACCTTGCTTAGCTTCTGCTGCCGCTCTAGCTAAAGCAGTTGCTCCACTAGCTGCAAAGCCACCAGCTCTCATAGTGTCTAAAGTGTTAGCTAAACTTGCATCTTTTTGTTGGGCTTCAAATTCAGCTGCTTGTGTATTCACACTTAGGTTAGCGTACGGGTTAGTTAATTTTTGCCTATTGTTTAACATCGATTGTAAGTCAGTGTCTAATGCTAAAATATCTCCCTCTAATTTATCTGCTTCTTCTCTAGCATTTTTACTTTGGAAATACCCCGCAACAGCTGGAGCTGCTTGAGCTGCCACACTCATTATAGAACCTATACTTTGACCAGTTGATTGATCTGCAGTACCAGTTAGATCTATTGGAGTAGTTCCTGTTCCTCCAGTTTTAGGATCTCGTTTAGGAAAGCCTCTATGTCTTTTATTGTAATTTTTTAAATGACCCATATTTTGATTTTAATAAGATGATAGTACGTACTCCGAACCTACCATAAATAATTCTTTCATTTCTCCAGGAGCTGTAGTATCATCAGTCTCTAGTTTAACTGTAGTATAATATCCTTTAACACCACTAGTGCTTGAACCAAAAACAACTTCACCTATTTGAGCTGCCGAGTTGTTAACTATATTAGCAACATACCTGTTTTCCTTTCTGTCAAAACCAGCTCTTTTAGTAATACCATCTTCTACATATTGTCCTTCGTAGTAGCTTTTAACAGTATTTATAGTGTCTTGTTGATTTTCCCAAGAACCACCACCGCTTAAAGATAGACCTGTTTCATCACTACTCATTTTTGTAACTTCCCAACCATTACTACCTTCGTAGTTTATAGTTTTAAAAGTTTTTACTACACTTGGTTTTTCGTTAAATACAAATTCAATACTTGACCTAACAGGATTATTGTAATAAAAAGTATTTCGTGGAACTTTAAAAGAGTTGTGCTGCCATAAATTAACTCCAGCTGTAGAATAAAAGCTATTAAACAAGCTATCAGCAAACTTAGGTTCATAATCATAAAAAGAAACCCATCCAGTAGCTTTCTCATCAAATACTAAAGTATTATAAGTGTTATCCGTTTTTTGAATACTTATTAAATATTGGTCACTATAAACATCATATCTACCTAGTATTCTATCTTCTTTAAATACCCTAAATGTTATGACACTACCAGGATCAAACTCAAAAGGAATAAAATCACTTATTTGCACGACCACATTAGCTGGTAAAACCGAACTATTGAGAGCTGTTACATAACATCCTGTTTCTAAACCATTTATTAAAATAGCTGAACCTACTTCGACATTGGCATAGCCATCACCTTTAACAATTTTATACAAGTAAGGTTCACCTGGACCAGGTGCTAACGTTGATGAATAAGGCCAAGCAGGCTGAATATAGTCTACTGCATCGGTAATATCTATAGCTTTTAATCCTTCATCTATTTCACCTAAAGAATCTCTAAAAAAATCTGACATACCATATTTAGCAATTTCTGTTAATCCGTTTTCTGCCAACCTCAACACTGTGTTTCTATTCTTGTCAGAGAAGTACATGCTATTACCAAAGTGATCAAATGATTCTGGATTGTTACTAATACCATATTCACCTACATATGGATTTATTTCCCCTATTACAAGCTTTGTTGTTGATACAGCAGTGCCTTGACCATCAGCTGCGTATATAGCATCTTTGTCTAATAAAGCTCTACTAACCTTGTTTTGTTGAAAAATGTGAAGCTTAGTATCTGAAGCATATAACCTTTGTATAGATCCATATTCTGGTGGTGCTGTAAACGTTATGTTAGTAGCTTCAGAAAAAACATTAGTTTGATTTACGTTTGTAGCTGAATTAAAAAGTCCAGAGTATATTACTTTATTTTCTCTTATTGTACTTACAAAATCTTTGTTTACTAAGTAAGCTTTGACACCATAATCTGTCGATGTGTTATTATATCCTCCTTGTATTCTAGATTCTTCAATAAACCAGTTTTGAGCAGACGCAGAACTGTTTATATCACCAATAACATGATCTCCACTTGTTATAGACCAATAGTTTTGATATCTAGTTTTGCTATTTAATGTATCATACTTTTCAAAAGGCAAACCAGGAAAGTTCGGTAAAAATTTATAAATACCCCCATTACTTGATAATTCAGTTCCTACAGTCTTTTTTAACCAAAAAGTATTAAAATATTTAACTTCTATTGTTGCAGCCATTATCTAACTAATTTTACGTAAACTATTTTGTTGTAATCTCCAAGTAAACCAACACCTGTACTAAATTTTTCTCTTAAAGATATAGTAACTCTATATACACATATTTCATTGCCACTTAAATTACCCATAGAATCAAAGTCACCTGCATTGTATTCATCAAATTGACAAAATGGTGGGTTGTATCTACTAGCTAAAAAACACCATCTGCCTTGAACGTCTGCAAGTGCAGCCGCTCCGCCAAGCCCTGGTATAGGACTATCTCTATATTGATTAGTCAATGGTCCACCGACTTTAGGTCTTATTAAATCTGCCGTATTAGTAGAGTTTAATCTCTCTACTACAAAAGGCCATTCTCTATAGCCCCAAGCAGAGTTATTTGATATTGTAGGATCATTAACTGAAGCTTGTGGTCCAGTTAAACCTCTTTGACTATCATTTACTATTAAAAAGTCTTTCCAACCACCATTACCCATAGGAGTAGCTCCTTGATCTCCATATGTAGGGTTTTCCTCGTTTCCAGCAGTCCAACTCGTATAAGAGTTATCATCAAATTTAGCTAATTCAACTTTAGAAATATATGGTTCAACATTATCATTATTATCCATATTAAACATACCATCAAACATGTCGTCTACAAAACCATTAGAACTTTGGTCAGGTTCATTTTCTCCTTTGTCTGAAAGACTATAGTATCCTGAATTAGCTCCATTACCTAATCCTACCATGTAAGCGTTAAACCTTAAAACTGAATTGTCTCTACCGTTTCTGCTAGTAACCCAGTCACTTCCATTTTTTCTAAAAAACATTAAACCTAATTCTCTTTCATCTTTTTTAGGACCGAATATATATTTATTACCAGCTGCCGCATTTTTTTTACCTCTTATACTCATTGTCCAACAACATTCTCTTCTGTCACTCCAGCTTCTAGCGTTTATATCACTTGCCGTAGAACCAGTTGGTCCATTAGCACCTACAGGTATAAAGTCACTAGTAAAAGGAATAAATGGTGAATTATTTATTAATTTTTGATCTACTACTATTTTATTAAATATTCTTTTAGAATTATAATCATCAAAAACGTCTGTTGGATCCGTAGGGTTTGGTGAAACAGAAGCATTATTCCATGTTGGTGTAGTTAAATATCTCCATTCAGGTTTATTATTAGTTATAGAGTTATTAGAAAATACTAAATTTCTTGTAGCTGGAGTTTCTCCAGGTATACCTATTTGTATTTCAAAAGAAATGTCACCACTTAAACTATTCCAAGGATCACTTGGATCATAATGCTTTGATCTTGCAATAAACTCACTACCTGCAAAAGCAGGGTTAAACCTAATGTTCCAAGCATTTTCAGTCGCTCCACCAGTACCAGCTGTAGCTGTTTGATATATTTCAAAAAGTTCAGGTTGTAGATTAAAAGTATTGCTACCATTAACGCTAGTAACAGTATTTGGAATTCTAACGCCATTTACTTCAACACCCATAGTGGCATTTACGTTAGTTGATAATTGTCCACCATTAGTTATTATTTTTAAATCACTTTGTAGTAAATATTTACCATTGTTAACACTAGACGGCAATACACCTATACCATCATATGGATACCTTTCTTCCATTAAGAATAAAAACGGACTTGTTTTATTTGGAGCCGCAGCACTATCGCCTTCAGATATAGCAGTATTTAACTCTGAAATTAACCCAGATGTCGATGTTTCCCAGTAAATATCGATATTAGATAAAACTGGATTTGTTTCAGCAACCATTAAAAACTTAGATATTTCAGGAACAGCAGCTTGTTGATTACTTGCTGCAAAACCAATTCTAGATGATTCATCTTTAGATATATCTATAGATGCTATAAATGGATTAATGCTAGCTTTAAAAAACGGCTCTGTCTGATTAGTTGTACCTCCTGGAAAGGCTGCTTTTCCAAGAGAATTATTATTAGTCCAAGGGCCAAAATCATTATATTGTTGTATATTAACTACTGGATAAAAACCTTTGTTAGCTGCAATGTTATTCCATATGTTTAACGAGTCATAAGACGTTTGAACTACTCTATATTTTAAAGAAACATCACTTCCAAAAACTCTATCAGTTGGTGATATATTTGCAGTGTCTTTAGGTATTTTATTTATATTATCTCCAAACAATGATATATTAGTAGTACTATATACATCAGTATAAGATAATGATGTGTCTTGATCTTTATAAACTACATTGCCAGATAAAGCGCCAGGTAAATAAACATTATAATATTCTTGCTCTTGCTGTTTAACAACTATTTTATAACTATACCAACCTAACGGATTACTGTTTATATTATATAAACCTGGAAAAAATCTTAAGCTAGGTATTGATGAAGGTATTTCATCATAAAAAATAACTTTTAGAGAATTACCAAAAAAGTTTTTATAACCTTCAGATGTTCCAAAACCATCATAGGGTGCGAAGAATGTTGATCTATCTTTATTATTACTACTTTGAAAGCTTTCAGATTCTGCTAATACAACATTTGATTGTCTACCATACCTATCAGACAATATTACACCAACTTGATATGTCCTGCCTTGCTTTAAAGTAGAATTAAAACTTTCTTTAATAGTTGTTTTTGCAGAAGGTCTTATAGGAGGATTTTGAGTATTATCTAATGACTGGCTTTTTTCTGGAATAGTAGCTCCTGGATTATTTATATCTTTAGGAGATACAAAACATTCATAATTTAAAGATTTAGGAGCAGCATGGGAATTTTGATAATTACCATACATTACTCTATTGCCTGCAACTTCTTGAGCTTTATTCTTAACTGGAGTAGCATTACTAACTCTAGTTATATCTGACTCTGGTAATACTTGAAATGGTTTTTGGCCATTGTATTCATATAATATTTGACTATCATAAGGCCAATTAGTATAGTTATTATTTACTAACAAACCACCAGCTGACTGTGGCTGTAGTTGATTTACGTTTAGCTCTATTTCACCAATAGAATAAACGTTGTTATCGTTAGATGATTTAGCTAGTATTTGTATTTCTTTTACTCTATACCTATTTATAAAATTTAGTCCATTAACTGTGTGCTGTTGACTACCTAAAGTACCGTATGCATTATTAGGTAATTGTATATTAAAATCACACGCTGTTACTATATTTTCAAACCAATTAACTGTTGTATTAATAGCAGCATTACTTTCATCACCTATAGTAAAGCTTCCATACTTTTTAGGTATAAATAATGGCTGTGTAAAAGGAGCCATTAAAGAGTATTCATTGTCATCATACTTAAACCTATAACTAAATCTAATAAACTTGTCTTTTAAATATTCCTTTTCATTTACAGTACTATCATATTCAGGATTTGCTAATTGAAAAGTTATAATATGACCTGGTAGCCATGAGGTTGGTATTTTTTGATCAGCTGGGTTTGTACCTGTAAATGTTAATGGATTTTCTGCTTGAATATATACATCATTAGAATTTGCAGTAAATATTTTTCTTAAGTAATATGTACCTCCATTTGGTACGGACCAATTTCTTATCTTTACAGCCGGAAAAGAAATTGTTGAGTTTTTATCACCAGTAAAACTTTGTATTGTAGGTGATCCTGGCCAAGCTGCATTACCAACAATTGGGGATACACTATCAAACTCCATATAATCTCTATTAGCTGTAGTAACTGCGTTTAATGGAGCAGACAAAAAAGGAGGCAACCATTGTTCGTTCTCTGCCTTCCATGTTTTTTCCCAATTAGCATTATCAGTACTTGTGTTTGGTGACCCTGTGTTTTTGATAAATAATATTGGATCAACAGGCGCATATTTAGCTACTGATATTTGATCTTCACAAAAATAATAGTCATCATTGTGATTAGGCAATGCAGCAGCTGTACTTATAGGACTATTTCCTAAAGTTATATTTATTTTTCTAGGTTGATTTCTATTATCACTAAAAAACAATAAGTTTTCTATAATATTAAAACCTAATATTGGATGAGTTTTAGAAAAATTTAAGAATGGTCCTTTCGCAAGTATAGCTGGTATAAAGCTATCTCCACTCAACCTTATTCTAACGATATAATTAAATCCTTTGTAGCCATTGCTTAATTGATCTGAAGAGTTGTCTCTACAAGATGTTAAAAATAAATACAAAGAACTAGAGTCTTCGTGTGTAAAAAAACCAATAACTTCTAATTCATTGTTAGTTCCAGTTGCTGTTTGTAAATTGTTTAAAAACTCTCCTACAATTATTTCATTACCTAGTATATTTTCTAAAGCACCCACATCAGCGCCTTCTGATTTACTTATATTTACGTTTCTACCTTCTCTGTATTCACCAGGTGGAATTAATCTTGCATCTTTATCTTTATTCATTTTAGATGCAAGGAAGTTTTTCTTAGCTTGAGCCATAGTTAATGTTTAATCCATTTAGATTTGTTTCTCATTACCCTAACTATTTCATCTAATTTTATATTAGATAATCTAATTTTAGCATTTCTTAATTGAGCTCTTCTATCTTTCTTAAATCTTGCTACAACATATTCTGGGATATTTTGTCTTCCAGCTAATATAGAATAAGCTATATGCATGTACATGGCTTCTTCTGCCATTTTAGGGATCTTAGAATCAAGATCACTAGCTAAACCATCAGATATGTATTCTAATACTATTAACCTACCGTTCATGTCACTAGAAAAAGAGATTTTACCTTCTCTTTCATTTATAGTAAAGTATCCGTTTATTTGAGTAGTTTCAGGTAGTAAGCCATATCGCATACCTTGAACCTGTCTAGAGTACATATAATCTTCTCCATAGTAATTAAAAGCTCCATTTAAGTAATCGTTGTATCCTCCACTTAGTTGCCATTGTTGTAGCTTCTTCCATCTTTCTTCTGTAAGAGACGTACCTTCTGTGTTTTCACCAAATTCGTCCTGAACGAAATCTCCTTCAATAGTTTGCAATGGAACGTTTGAAGGATCTATAGTTAAATTATCACTAGGATATATAATATGTTTTATACCATAACCATCAATCCATGACATTCTAACATAGTTTACATAATCTTGAGGTATTATTATTGATAAGCTAGGAGGGACGTTTAGTTCTTGAGACTTAATACTTTTTAAAGTATCATAACTAAATTCCTGCAAACCTCTTTTTGCATGAAACAATACATCTGTTCTTTTAACACTTGGTATTAATTTTCCATGTCCTACATATCCTACCATGAAATTATCTACAACATCTTTTAATGTTAAATAAGAATATCCACCATAGTTATTCCATATCGATGTCTGAACTAATGTTATTCTAAATAAAGTATCTGATGTAGCTGTGAAACCACCTGTATAAGAAATAGTGTCATGACGAGTTATTGTAGTTGTTAAAGTTATAGCACTAGCCACAGGTAACCAAGTTACCCCTACATCTGTACTATACTCAAATTTAAAATTAGCGTTATTAACTCCAGCGACAGCTGTTTTTAATTCAGTATTAAATGTAGTAGGAAAATCAGTTTGAGTATCACCATTGGCTACTAAAAATACTTTTTCACCAGCATAATATTCTTCGTTTGTTTCTGTAATTAGTCCCATTTACTATGATTTTTCGTTGTTATCTTCTGCCATTGCAATTTGAGAAGCTGATTGAATTATTTGAGGATCTCTTATAACTATGCCACAATACTTTAATATGTTTAATACTAATTCGGTTTGATCTACACTGTCTATTTCAAATTGAATAGATCCAAATGTTGTTCCACTATAAAGTGTTGCACTACTAAATGTTATTACAGCATCTACAGGATTAGTTACTGTAGCTCCTGCTTGAAAAGTAGCTGCGTCTAATGTAATAGTATCAGTGTTTGAATACCCAGTTCCAGCAGAAGTTGTAGTCAAGTCTGTTATTACTCCTAAAGAATTAATAGTAAGTGTGAATTCCATACCTGTACCATTACCAACATATGTTACACCTGTTGATGTTCCATCTGTTTTAAGAGCAAAAGTTAAATTAGTTGGTGGAGCACTACCTGGATCTGATTGAGCAAAATTAGTAGTTAAACTATTGAGAAAGTAGCTATTATTTATAGGTAAACCTGTAGCTATGTATGGATTAGAGTCATATAAAAATTGATTTAATGTACCTATTGTATATCCCCATCTATTATTATCTGGTTTTTTGATATAATATGCATAAACTCTACCTTGAATAGTGCTAGGTGATACCTCGAATTTATCACCTTGTTCTCTATATACTGGCCACACTTCTGTAGCTGCAGTAAGTTTAGACCTTTGAGATAAGTTCCATTCATGTTGAGTTAGTCTTTGTATCTCTGTTAGAGGCAAACCTGATGGTTCGTATTGTAAACTACCTAATCTATGTATTTTTGGATATTGTGTAGTGTCTAAAGAGAATTTATCACTAGCATATGTCAGTGGATTTGACGTTTGGAATATTTGTATTTTTTCCTCAATAGACTTTACTCTATTAGCGTAGTCATCGTCCATTTGAGCAGCTTGTAATGGCACTCGCAATTGTTGATTCAAGTCTTCAAAATACTTCTCAAATATTTCTAATTGTACTTGAGTTCCTATTTTATTGAATTCATCTGGTGTTATATAACCTCTTTGTTCTTTATTGATTATTAATAAAACCGTTTTATAAACTTCATTTACGTTTATTGCCATTATAGTATTTTTAAAAAAAAAGGGTGGCGAAATACCACCCTATTTTATAGTCACTTGTTATTTGAACTTTTTCTCTATAGATTTATAGACTTCAAGTCCTTCATCGGTTTGAAACCAAGCTGCCATAGCTGAAAATGGATTTTCATCAAATGGCACAGTCATTAATTTTTTACCGTTAGTACCCCAGGTAAATATTCTTTGATCTTGAGATAACTTTATTATATTGCTTTCTTTTGCTCTTATAGCAAAATTTCTTAATACAACATTTTCGTCTTCTACTAACGCTAAGAAGGTTTGAGGCTTTCTTCTAGCAAATACTAGTAAATCTCTTTTAATCTCCTTAGATGTCATAGAAGTAACACTAGAGCCTTGTTCAACTCTTAATATAGCTTCTGCGTGATCTAAATCAACCTTGTTTGCTACGTTCATAGCATGAAGTTCTATTTCTAAGTAATCTAATTGATCAACAGCTTCTTCAACTTTATCATATTCATGATATAGTTTTCCTTTTGCTGGGTGATACATAGATAGTAATTTTTGTAATTGTACTTTTTCTTTAGGCACAAACAATGTTCCGTCATTGAAAATTATATGAGCTAATGTAACAGGTCCGTTTTGTTCATCTACAAATACAGACTTTTGATTAGTAGCATATCTCAATTCTCTATTATAACCAGCAGCTTCATCAAACCAAAACATAGGATGTCTACTAGTATGTCTAGAAGGCATTTTAAATGTTAAAGGTTCTTTTCCACCTGCTAGGTAGTAATTTCTATCTTTATACTCCCAAGTATCTTTTTTAACTTCAGCTTTAGCTGGAGCTTTTTTTTCTTTTGTTTCCATAATATAATATAATATAATAATTAAAAAAGACCCCGCCGAAGCGGGATCTTATTATTGTTTGTTTAGCTAAAAGCTATGCTTGAAACTAATTGTGATAAGCTAACGTCAATCATTCCTGATCCTCCGCCAATGTTACCAATAGCTCCATTTAGAGCCGTTACATCTGCTTGCACAAAATTAGCAGCAGGTGTAATAACAACTTCATGAACAGCTGCGCCAAAGTAAGAAACTTTGATAGAGTCTGGAGTTGTTGATGTATCTAGTGCAGCTTTAGCTACACCTTCAGCTGATAATATATCAAAATCACCACCAGCTTTTTTTAATTTTACATATCCCATTTTCTTTATCTTTTAAAATGTTAATAATTATACAGTAGACTTAAACAATACGAAGTTATTCGCAGCTTGAGTTACTAAACATCTTTCA